>FLNY01004651.1_pt1 | contig 125425 bp, 113 predicted proteins | sample 1140381 | NCBI WGS metagenome assembly FLNY01 (sample SAMEA3878172, study PRJEB12797) | bioreactor metagenome | biome: Moose rumen | place: Sweden | collected 2011-10 | reverse complement strand
ATCCGATTTAATCCTGTAATTCGCTCAGTGAGAGCCAGCGGGTCTCCTTGAGGTCGAGTTCGGCTTCAAGTTCTCCGTAGCGCCGTGATGCCTCTGAGACAGCCTGGTAATCGCCCGTTCCCGAAGTGAGTACGGACTCGAGCGCGGCCTTTTCCTGCTCGAGGGAGGCTATGGCCTTTTCGAGTTCTTCGAGTTCACGCTGCTCCTTCCAGCTGAGGCGCCGCTGTCGGGGCTTCGGCTCCTGCCGGGGACTGGTGCGCGGGGCTTCGGCCTTGGTACGCTCCTCGCGTCGGCGGTCTTCGATGAAGCTGCGGTACTCGGAATATCCGCCCACGAAGTCCTTGATGACGCCATCGCCGCAGAAGACGAAAAGGTGGTCGACGAGGCGGTCGAGGAAGTGGCGGTCGTGGGTCACGATGATGAGCGTGCCCTTGTAGTCGAGCAGGAACTCTTCGAGTATGTTGAGCGTGACGATGTCTAGGTCGTTGGTGGGCTCGTCGAGGATGAGGACGTTGGGCTGGGTGCGCAGGACCGTGAGAAGGTAGAGGCGCCGCTTTTCGCCGCCGGAGAGCCGGTCGAGGCGGTTGTTCCACATTTCGTGCGGGAAGAGGAAACGCTCCAGCAGGCGTGTGTCGGGGACGGTTTCGAGGACGGTGTCGGCCTCGTCAAGGGGGAGGCCTTCCTGACGGTAGTAGCCTATTCTCACGGATTCGCCTCTTTTGACGGCCGGGTCGCTCCCGGAGGCGAGAAGGTTCAGCAGGGTGGTCTTGCCTGCCCCGTTGCTGCCTACGATTCCGACCCTTTCGCCGCGCTGGAAGTTGTAGGTGAAGTCCCGGATGAGGCAGCGGCCGCCGCAGGAGAAGCTGAGGCCCTTGCAGTCGATGACCTGCTTGCCCAGGTAGCCGGAGGAGGCGATACCCTCCATGCTTACGCTGGTCTGGATGTAGGCGTCGGCGGCGCGGTCGCGCAGGACTTCGAAGGCCTGCTTGCGGTACTTGGCCTTGCCTCCGCGGGCGCAGGGGGTGGCGTGTATCCATTCGAGCTCGCGGCGCAGGACGTTGCGGACGCGGTCGGTCTCGGCGTTGTAGTTGCTGATGCGCTCACTGCGCTTCTCGAGGAAATTGGCGTAGTCGCCTTTGTAGATGTAGACGGAGCCGCGGTCCATTTCCATGACGGTGTTGCAGACGCGGTCGAGGAAGTAGCGGTCGTGGCTGACCATGAAAAGGGTGCAGCGGGAGCGCTTGAGGGCGTTTTCGAGGTACTCGATGGCTTCGATGTCGAGGTGGTTGGTGGGCTCGTCCATGATGAGGAACTCGGCGTCGGTCGCGAGCAGGCCTGCGATGGCTACGCGTTTGACCTCGCCGCCGGAAAGGGAGCCCATGAGGGCGCCGGGGTCGAGCCCGAGTTCCGACATGATGCGGCGGGTGCGGAGCTGCCCCTCGAAGTCGGGCGTGCTGAGCTGTTGCTCCACGGTGAGGGCCGGATCGAATTCGTACTCCTGCTCCAGGAAGGCGGTGCGTATGTCCTTGAGGAAGGTTATGGTGCCGCCGCCGTCGGAGGAGTCTTTGCCGGCGAGGATGCGGAGGAGCGAAGTCTTGCCCGTGCCGTTGGGGGCGACGAGGGCTATCTTGTCGCCTTCGTTGATGTTGAAGCCTATATGGTCGAACAGCACCTTGGTGCCGTACGACTTGCTGACGTTGTCTATCTGGAGGAACGAGGGCATGGGGTCAGTAGATGTCGTTGAACAGGCCGCAAGTGTCGCTTGCGAAGCTTGATTTGCAAATATACGACATTTCGGCAAGTGTTGCGGCAAAAAATGTGTATATTTGCAGGCGTGTTCAAGAAATACCTTATAGTTTTCCTGATATCCATGGTGCCGCTCATCGAGCTTCGCGGTGCCATTCCCTATGCAGTTGGATTCGGGCTGCCGCTAGTTCCTTCCTATATAGTTGCCGTAATAGGGAACATGCTCCCGGTGCCGTTCATTTTCCTTTTTGCCCGTCGCATACTGGAGTGGGGAAAGGACAAGAAAGTCGTTGGGAAGTTCTTTACCTGGTGCCTCGAAAAAGGGGAGAAGGGGGGACGTAAGCTCGAGGCCAAGGCCGGAAGGGGACTCTATGTCGCCCTGCTTCTTTTCGTGGGCATACCCGTCCCCGGCACAGGCGCCTGGACCGGCACACTTGCCGCCAGTCTGCTGGACATGGATTTCAAGAAGAGCGTCCTGTATGTTATGCTTGGCGTGGTACTGGCCGGCGTAATAATGCTTTTGGCCTCTCTGGGCGTCTTCGGCGCAGTATCCTTTATTGCCGGATAATCAATTCTCCAGAAAGCGAATCCCACCGGATAGATGCAGCACGCTTGTGCTGCGCCGCCTTCGAAGAGCGCAATCTCCCCGAATTGGCTGCCACAAAGTAGCCTTTTCGTCAAGCCCGGCCCAGACCGGGCATCTGTCTATTCATTCTTCAGCGCATTTTACACTTTGCCTTACACTCTGACAGCATCTTGCCCTCTTTAAAACAAAAATTTAGTATATTTGTAACCGGTGGTGTTTCAGCCACCGGCATTTTGTACTATGACTGAAGCCGGAAGAGTCTTGAGGTTCGTGCTACTGTCCGCCAGTGCCGGGCTTATAGAATTTGGCAGTTTTACACTGCTCAACGAGTTTACTACGCTGCGCTACTGGCCCTGCTACCTTATTGCACTGGTGCTCAGCGTTCTCTGGAACTTTACCCTCAACCGTAAGTTTACGTTCCGTTCCACGGCAAACATTCCGCGCGCCATGCTGCTGGTCGCCTTGTACTATGCAGTTTTCACTCCCCTCACCACCTGGGGCGGCGATTATCTTGCCGAGAATCTTGGCTGGAACGAGTATGTTGTAACAATCCTCAATATGCTCCTGAACCTTGTAACCGAATTTCTCTTCCAGCGGTATGTTGTTTACAAGGGGACGGTCGATTCTGCCGTAAAGACCGATTGATTTTATGAAAAAACTGTTCTTTTCCCTGCTCGCAGGCCTCCTCTGCCTGTCAGCAACAGCCCAGAGTCCTCAGGACACCCAGCCACGTTTCTTCCTTCCAGTCGATGCAGGCGCCTCGTTCTGCACCCGCGACGGTGTAGAAGCGGCATTTTATATGAGAGCCTGTCTTGAGTACAGATTCGACCTCCAGAAAGGGTTCTTTGTCACCGGAGAGATCGACACCCGCACCCACCCCTACACCAGCGGCGGCGTCATTCTGGGCAATGCGGCTTCCGGAGACATAGCGTACGTAGATATCCTGCTGGGACCGGGATGGAGATTTATGCTCTCCGACCGCTTCAAGATTGCACTTGCACTGCAGGGAGGCGTCACAAACGCCGCCATCAAGGAGGTAAAACCCTCCAATACATCGGGACAATACAACCTTGACACGGTAGATAAGTGGTATCCTGCAGCCAAGGCCGGAATGATGCTCGAGTATTACATCAATCCCCTTTTCGACTTGTTCCTGGCAGCAGGCTTTCCGGCCGCAAAGATTCCCGTGGAGAGCGCGAGCACAGATCCTTTTGTGTTGTTCCCCACTGTGAGTGTAGGATTCAGTATGGCTCTGTAAACATTCTGTCACTTGAGGCCTTTACTCCTTTCCCCGCACTTCCCGGGTAAAGTGACGGAGGGCCGAAAAAGGTCGTATCTTTGTGGCGACAGAATGCCTTGAGGCAGAATGTTACAAATTTCGTATGGGTCCGGAGCTGCGACAGTTTCCGGACCTTTTTAATTGCCAATAATTAGTACCAATTTAGCACCAAATCACGAAAAATTGGATATAAAAAGTGCCTCCTACATGTGTAGAAGGCATTTTTAAGCGGTGCGGAAGGGACTCGAACCCTCGACCTCCGGCGTGACAGGCCGGCATTCTAACCAGCTGAACTACCGCACCAGGTGCACTGGTTTGCGTCAAACGCGGATGCAAATATAGGCACTTTTTCTGGAAATGCAAGACTTTTTCTGAATTTTATTCGAAGAATTGCAGCGGGCTAGCCGTACACAGGCCGGATCAACACCGGCCGCAACATGATGCTCAAGCACATCTTTCCCCCGGCAGCTTTGCTCCCTTTCAGAATTATTTGTACTTTTGCAAGCTATGCTGATCAAGGGCGCAAGGGTAAACAACCTTAAGAACGTCACCGTGGAAATTCCCCGCGGCAAGCTTGTCGTAGTGACCGGAATCTCCGGCAGCGGCAAGTCGAGCCTCGCGTTCGACACCCTCTACGCCGAGGGCCAGCGCCGTTTTGCCGAAAGCCTCAGCTCCTACGCCCGCCAGTTCCTCGGCCGCATGAACAAGCCCGACGTCGACGGCATCGAGGACATCCCTCCGGCAATCGCCATAGAACAGAAGGTCAACGTCCGCAATCCCCGCTCCACCGTCGCCACCACAACGGAAGTCTATGACTACCTGCGCCTTGTCTTCGCCCGCATAGGCCGCACCTACAGCCCCGTCTCCGGCGGCGAGGTGCGAAAGGAAGGCCCCGCCGACGTCGTAAGCTGGCTTGAGGCACAGGAGCCCTCCGACCGCTTCATCCTCGCCTTCCTCGACTGGAAAAAGCGCACCGACCACACCGAAATCCTTCTCTCCCTCAAGGAAGAAGGCTACAACCGCCTCTGGGCCGACGGCCAGGCCCGCAAGATAGAAGACGTCCTGAGTTCCGGCACCGACCCCTCCGACGCCTGGCTCCTCATCGACCGTTTCCGCGACCTGAGCGACCGCCAGCGCCTTCTGTCCAGCATCTCCGACGCCTTCTCCCGCGGCGACGGCCTCATGGCCGTAGCCACCGGCAGCGTCATCAGCCGTGCCTTCAGCTCCCGCTTCGAGCGCGACGGCATCAAGTTCATCGAGCCAGACGATTATCTTTTCAGCTTCAACAGCCCCCTGGGAGCCTGCCCCGTTTGCGGCGGTCTCGGCAAGATAATCGGTATCAGCGAAGACCTTGTCGTCCCGGACAAGACCAAAAGCATCTACGACGGTGCAATAGCCTGCTGGAGAGGCGAAAAGATGGGCTGGTTCAAGGACCACCTCGTCCGCCTCGCCCCCAAGTACGGCATCGACGCCTTCAAGCCCTGGTGCGAACTGAGCGAACGCGAGAAAGACACCGTCTGGAACGCCCGCAACCCCGGTTTCGACGAGGAGAGCCTCTACGGCATCAACGAATTCTTCGAGTGGGTCGAAACCCAGCGCTACAAGATACAGTACAAGTACATGCTCAGCCGCTTCAGCGGCCGCACCACCTGCCACGCCTGCCGCGGCACCCGCCTCCGCAAAGAGGCCCTCTACGTGCGCGTGGGCGGAAAGACCATCGCCGAGCTCCTTGCCATGACCGTCGAGGAACTCATCTCCTTCATGGAGAACCTCCAGCTCACCGGTTCAGAGGCCCGCATAACCGAGGAACCCCGCGCCGAGATACTCTCCCGCCTGCGCTGCATCTCCGACGTCGGCCTCGGCTATCTCACACTCGGCCGCTCCTGCAACACCCTCTCCGGCGGCGAGAGCCAGCGGGTCAACCTCGTCACCGCCATAGGCTCCAGCCTCGTGGGCTCCATGTACATACTCGACGAGCCCAGCATTGGCCTCCATCCCCGCGACACCGAGCGCCTCATCAAGGTCCTGCGCCGCCTGCGCGACCTGGGCAATTCCGTCATCGTAGTCGAACACGACGAAGAAATCATCCGCGCCGCAGACTACCTCATCGACATGGGACCGAGAGCAGGGGAGTTCGGCGGCGAAATCATCTACCAGGGTCCTCCCGAAGGCATCTCGGTCAAGCGTCCCGAGGCCTCCCTCACCCTCCAGTACCTCGACGGCGTCCGCCACCGCTACCAGCGCGAGAGGCGTCCCTGGACTTATTCCATCACCGTCGAAGGCGCCCGCGAGCACAACCTCCGCAACATCGACGTCCGCTTCCCCCTGGGCGTGCTCACTGTCGTGACCGGCGTGAGCGGTTCCGGCAAGTCCAGCCTCGTAGGCGACATTCTCTATCCTGCCCTCAAGCGCAAGCTGGACGAATCCGGCGACCTGCCCGGCGTCTTCAAGGCCCTGGGCGGCAACACCGACCGCATCACCCGCGTCGAGTACGTCGACCAGAATCCCATAGGCCGCAGTTCCCGTTCCAATGCCGTCACCTACCTCAAGGCCTACGACCCCATACGCGAGCTGCTCGCCCGGCAGCAGTATGCCCGCATCAACGGCTTCGGCCCCTCCTACTTCAGTTTCAACTCCGACGGCGGCCGCTGCCCGGAATGCCAGGGCGAGGGCACGGTCAAGATAGAGATGCAGTTCATGGCCGACGTCACCATGATCTGCGACGAATGCGGCGGCAAACGTTTCAAGCCCGACATCCTCGAGGTCCGTTACCGTGGCAAGAACATCGACGACATTCTCAACATGAGCGTCAGCGAAGCGTCCGAATTCTTCGCCCTTGGCACCGAACCCGAGGCCCAGGAAGTGGTCCGGAAACTCCAGCCCCTGCTCGACGTGGGGCTTGGCTATATCCGCCTGGGGCAGAGCAGCAGCACGCTTTCGGGCGGCGAAAGCCAGCGCATCAAGCTTGCCTGGTTCCTGAGCCAGAGCCGCCAGAACCGCCGCGGCGACCGCATACTCTTCATCTTCGACGAGCCCACCACCGGTCTCCATTTCTACGACGTCGAGAAACTCCTCCAGAGCTTCGACGCCCTGCTCGAAGCCGGCCATTCCCTCGTTGTAGTGGAGCACAACCCCGACGTAATCCGCAGCGCCGACTGGGTCATCGACCTCGGTCCCGATGCCGGCGACAAAGGGGGAGAGGTAGTCTTCGAAGGCACTCCCGAAGAGCTCCGCAACGCAGATACCTTCACTGCCCGCTACATATGACCCAGGCCCGCATATACGACCCGCTGCGGCGCAAGTCCGTAGCCGACACCCCCGAAGAGAGAGTCCGCCAGTGGTTCATCGGCGAACTCTCCGCCACTTTCGGCGTTCCCCTCCACCTTATGATGAGCGAGGCGCCTCTCAAGGGCGGCACCCGCCAGTTCCGGGCCGACGTAGTCGTCTACGACCGATCCGGCGCTCCCGTTGCCGTCGTGGAATGCAAGCGTCCCGACGTCGCCCTCACCCCCGAAGTCGCCCGCCAGGCGATGCGCTACGACTCCCTGCTCGGCGTAAACTGGATCATCCTTACCAACGGAGCCTCCACCATGGTCTTCCATCGCGAGGCCGGCTCCTTCGTCCCTTATCCGTCAGTCCCTCAATACGATACAATGTTATGCAGACCTTGATGCCACAGTACCTCGAACGCCCCGTATTCTCCCTCGTGAGCGACGTCGCAAGCGAGTTGGGCGTGCGCGCCTTCGTGATAGGAGGCTATGTCCGCGACTGCCTTCTCGGGCGCGAGTGCAACGACATCGACATCGTAGTCGAAGGCAGCGGCATCGACTTCGCCCGCGAAGTAGGGAAGCGCAGCGGCCGCAAGGTCTCGTACTTCCAGAACTTCGGCACCGCCATGCTGCGTTTCGGCGGCGACGAGGTCGAATTCGTCGGCGCACGGAAGGAATCCTACCGCCGCGAGTCCCGCAAGCCCATAGTAGAAAACGGTACCCTCGAGGACGACCAGAAGCGACGCGACTTCACCATCAACGCGCTGGCCCTGAGCCTCTGCAAGGAGGACTTCGGCGCCCTGTCCGACCCGTTCGGCGGTGTCCGCGACCTTGCAGCCGGCATTATCCGCACCCCCCTCGATCCCGACACCACCTACTCAGACGATCCCCTGAGGATGCTGCGCGCCGTACGCTTTGCGGCCAAGCTCAGCACCCCCGGGCTGGAGTTCACGATAGTTCCCGAGTCCATCGAATCCATGCGCCGCGAGGCAGACCGCCTCGGCATCCTGTCCGTCGAGCGCATCACCGAGGAACTCAACAAGATGCTCGCCACCCCGCGCCCTTCGATGGCCTTCCGCCTGCTCGATGAGGCCGGGCTGCTGGGGCATATCCTCCCCGAGCTCTCCGCACTCAAGGGCGTCGAGACCGTCGACGGCCGCGGGCACAAGGACAATTTCGCCCACACGCTCGCAGTGCTCGACAACGTCGCCGCCGCATCCGACAGCGTCCCCTTGCGCTGGGCGGCTCTCCTCCACGACATCGGCAAGTCCGTCTGCAAGCGCTACGACCCCTCCCTGGGCTGGACTTTCCATGGCCACGACGTGGCAGGCAGCAAGATGGTGCCCGCCATCTTCAACCGCCTCAAGCTCCCCATAGACGAAAGCAAGTTCGTCCGGAAGATGGTGTGGCTCCACATGCGCCCCATCTCCCTTGTCGACGATGAAGTTACCGACAGCGCCGTCCGCCGCCTTCTCTTCGACGCCGGCGACGACATCGACTCCCTCATGATACTCTGCAACGCCGACATCACCTCCAAGCGCCCCGAAAAGGTAGCCCGCGTGCGCCGGGGCTTCGAACTGGTCAAGCAGAAGATGGCTGCGGTGGAGGAGAAGGACCGCATCCGCAATTTCAAGAACCCCATCACCGGAGAATATGTGATGCAGGTATATGGCATCCCTCCTTGCCACGAGATCGGGCACCTTAAAGAAATGGTCAAGGAAGCGATACTTGACGGCCTGATAGGCAACAACTTCGAGGAGGCAGACAAATACATGCGCCAGCGTGCGCCAGAACTTGGCCTGCATGAGAAATAAGTTTCTCTCATACATCCGCGACGTCCGCCGATATTCGGAGCGCACCTGTTCCATCTACTCCGACGTGCTCGGTGATTACGTCGCCTTCTGCGAGGGGAGCGAGGACTTTGCCTCGACTCTAAACGTAAACGCCCTGCGCGCATACGAGGTCTGGCTGATGGACTCCAGGCACCTGTCGGCCCGCACGGTGGGCCAGCACCTGAGCGTGCTCAGCAGTTTCTGCCGCTTCCTCATGAAGGAGGGCGTTCTACAGAACAACCCTGTTCACCTCGTAAGACGCCCCAAAGAAGAAAAGCGCCTCCCGGTATTTTACAAGGAGAAGTCGATGGAGGCCTATTTCGAAAGCACCAAAGGCGATCCGGAGTACGGCACTTATAAGCAGAAGCTCAACCGCCTCATAATCAGCCTGCTCTCATCCTGCGGCCTGCGCCGTTCCGAACTCATTTCGCTCAATGTGGGCTCTGTCGATTTCTCCAGGCAGGTCCTCAGGGTCCGGGGCAAGGGCGACAAAATCAGAGAAATTCCCCTGATTCCTTCGCTTTGTGAGGAAATTTCATTATATTTGAATGCAGTCAGTTCTTTGACAGACGATGCCTATGACCCGGAATCCCCGCTCCTGCGCACTCCCCGTGGCGCCCGCCTGTATCCGGTTTTCGTCGACAGGGTCGTAAAGGAAGAGCTTGCCGCAGTCCCGGACATTACCGTCCGCCGCTCGCCGCACGTACTCCGCCACACCCTCGCCACCGAACTCCTGTCCCGCGGCGCCGACCTCAATTCCATCAAGGAACTGCTCGGCCATTCTTCGCTTGCGGCCACCCAGGTCTATACGCACAACTCTGTCGAGCGACTGCAAAAAGTTTATACTAACGCCCATCCCCGGGCAAAAAACGGAGGTAAAAATGGAGATTAAACTCAAAACCCTCAAGTTCGACGCCGACGAGAAGCTCGCCGCGTTCGTCGAAAAGAAAGTCTCACGTCTGGAAAGATTTTTCCTTCCCGGTGTCCCCCCCCAGACTGACGTAACCCTCGAGGAAGTCAAGGAAGGCAAGAAGGTCAAGCTCAAGATTCACCTTCCCGGAGACGAACTCATCATTGAACGCGTAGCCGACACGTTCGAAAACGCCGTTACCGGCAGCGTGGACGCCATGAAAGAAAAGCTCACGCGCACCAAAGAAAAAGATTTTGACAAATAATCTATTGAAAAAGGGCGGCCTTCGGGCCGCCCTTTCAATTATTTGGCTTCCGTGCCCTCAGGGCCGAGGAGCTTTTCGCGGAGGTGCTTGATCATGTCGCGGGTCATGGTCTCTATGTTGTAGGACGGAGCCCAGCCCCATTCCTTGCGGGCGCAGACGTCGTCCATCTTGTTGGGCCAGGAGTCGGCGATGGCCTGGCGCACGGGATCCACCTCATAGCGCATCCTGAAGCCCGGGATGTGCTTGCGGATGACGTCGTAGATTTCTTCGGGATCGAAGCTCATGGACGCGATGTTGAAGGAATTGCGGTGGACGAGATACCGGGAATCGGCCTCCATGAGGTTGATGGCGGCTTTGATGGCGTCGGGCATGTACATCATGTCGAGGAAGGTGCCGCGGGCAAGCGGGCAGACGAATTCCTCCCCCTTGACGGCCGCATAATAAATCTCGACCGCATAGTCGGTGGTGCCGCCGCCAGGAAGGGTCTTGTAGGAGATGAGTCCGGGGAAGCGCACCGAACGGGTGTCGACTCCATACTTGTGGTAGTACCAGTCGCTGAGCAGCTCGGTGGCCACTTTTGTGACGCCGTACATGGAAGTGGGGCGCTGGATGGTGTCCTGTGGGGTGTTGTCCCTGGGGGTGTCGGGGCCGAAGGATCCGATGGAGGAGGGGGTGAAGACGGCGCAGTGCTTTTCGCGCGCGACCTCGAGGATGTTGATGAGACCGTTCATCTGGATGTCCCATGCCTTGAGGGGAAGGCGCTCGGCCGTGGCCGAAAGCAGGGCGGCGAGGTTGTAGATGGTGTCGATGTCGTATTTGTCGACTATGTCGGCTATCTGCTGGCCGTTGCAGACGTTGGCCATTTCGGCGGGACCGCTTTCCAGAAGGTCGCCTTTGGGCTCTGAACCGGGTATGTAGCCCGCCACTATACGGCCGTGACGGTAGGTCTTGCGGAGTTTCATCGTGAGTTCCGAACCTATCTGGCCGGTGGAACCGATGACAAGAACATTTTTCATTGGTGTGTTATTAATTGTGGTGCAAATTTATTAAATTTGTTGCAGAAACGATAACAAAAACCACATAATTATGTACGGAAAATTCCAATCCTATCTTCAACAGGAACTTAAGGCCATCGACGAGGCCGGCCTCTACAAGCGCGAACGCACCATCTGCTCTCCCCAGGGCGCCGAGATCACCCTCGAGGACGGCAGCAAGGCCCTCAACTTCTGCGCAAACAATTATCTCGGCCTCTCAGACAACCCCCGCCTTATAGCCGCCGCCAAGAAGGCCATGGACGAGCGCGGCTACGGCATGTCCAGCGTCCGCTTCATCTGCGGCAAGCAGGACCTTCACCGCCAGCTCGAAGAGGCCATTTCCCGCTACTTCCACACCGAGGACACCATACTCTACGCCGCCTGCTTCGACGCCAACGGCGGTGTCTTCGAGCCCCTTCTCACGGCCGAGGACGCCATCATCTCCGACTCCCTCAACCACGCCTCCATCATCGACGGCGTCCGCCTCTGCAAGGCCGTGCGCTACCGCTACGCCAACGCCGACATGTCCGAGCTCGAAAAATGCCTCCAGGAGGCCCAGGCCCAGCGTTTCCGCATCATCGTGACCGACGGCGTATTCTCCATGGACGGCAACGTCGCCCCCATGGACAAAATCTGCGACCTCGCCGAGAAGTACGACGCCCTCGTCATGGTCGACGAAAGCCACAGCGCCGGCGTAGTCGGCAAGAGGGGCAGGGGAGTAGCCGAACTCTTCGACCTCTACGGCCGCATCGACATCCATACCGGCACCCTGGGCAAGAGCTTCGGCGGTGCCGTCGGCGGTTTCACCACCGGCCGCCAGGAAATCATCGACATGCTCCGCCAGCGCAGCCGTCCCTACCTCTTCTCAAATTCGCTCCCTCCCATGATCTGCGCCGCCGGAATAGAGCTCTTCAAGATTCTCGACGAGAGCGATGAACTGCACGACCGCCAGCAGGAGAACGTAGCCTACTTCCGCGACAAGATGCTCGCCGCCGGCTTCGACATCAAGCCCACCCAGAGCGCCATCTGCGCCGTCATGCTCTACGATGCGCCCCTGAGCCAGAAATTCGCCGCTGCAATGGCGCAGGAGGGCATATTTGTGACCGGCTTCTATTATCCTGTAGTCCCCAAGGGAGAGGCCCGTATCCGGGTCCAGCTTTCGGCCGCCCACACCCGCGCCCAGCTCGACAAGGCTATAGCCGCCTTCATCAAGGTGGGCCGCGACCTCGGCGTCATCAAATAGCCATTTGCTTTTTAGAAATTTATTGCCCAAATTTGCAGGGTAATAAATTTCTTCCTCCGGGGCTGTTCTGGTTTTGACAGCATTGACGACGGAAGGTAAGCACGCCGGGCGTAGGCAGCTGGCCCGTAAATCCCAGATGTCAAAAAATTAGTAGGCAACTACAACTATTCATACGCTTGCTAAGCTCCAAGAGCGAGAGCATTAATCAGAGCCGCCAAGGCTGCGGCACTGACGTATATCCCTCCGGCTTTAAGCCGCTTCAGTCCGGGCTCAGGGGTATCATTCAAAGCGGATGCGCGGGGTTGCCGCCTCCAGACCCCGTCAAGACCCAGAGGATAAGTAGCGGACAAGGGCGTCTTCCCTCATTCCGCCTCCGACAACCAAAGGAAGAATAAGCGTGTAGAAAGCCTCCTGGCGCTTTGTTTGGACGCGGGTTCGACTCCCGCCAGCTCCACCGAAAGAGGGCCGTCCCATTGTTGCGGGCCGGCCCTCTTTGAGTATCGGAGAGCATCTTATTCAGCCTTGTTCTTATTGCGGCGGAAGTTGTGCTGGACGATCTTGTCTTCTGCCCCGGCTTCCAGACGCTCCTTCATGAGGGCGGGATTGCCAAGCATGTTGCGCAGGTGCTTCATGGCGCTCACGAAGTAGAATCCGTCGCAGAAACGCTCGTCGGTGACTATCTGGAGCGGCATGCGCTTGCCGATGGTTATCTCGCCGGCCGTTACGACAGGCACGAGGCTCTCCTTGCCCATGGCAAAGAACATTCCCGTGGTGCCGAAGTCGTACAGGTGGTGGAAGATGGAAGGCCCCTTGATGGATTTGAGATTGGTCACGAAAGCTGAGGTATGGAAGGGGCTGAGGTCGAGTATGGCCTTGGGAAGCAAGCCGTGCTTGTCAAGCAGCTTGATGAGTCCCACGAGGGCCTTGATGATGATGTTCGGAGTAATCGTGAGGATATGAACCAGCTTGTCGGTGCCGTTGTTGGTGTCCATGCGGTTGTTCTTGAGGATGGCCTCGTTGATTTTGTCCCTCACTTCCGAGATACTTTCCAGACCGGTGAACTCGAGCTTGACCGTGGTGTCGGCAGCCTCGGAGCTGAGGCCTTTCTTGACGACGAATGATACCTGAATGGAATTGTGCCTGTAGATGCGGCCGTTCATGATGAAACGGTTGATTCGCGGGAACATGGCGGTGGTGCGCACGATGGAAGCTATCAGGATGTGCATGTAGTTGTAGACCTCGTTGTCGGCCTGTTCTTCGCGTATGAAGGCATCGAAGGGTTCGCAGGGGCAGTCGTAGCTGGTGAGGTTCTGTGAATCATGGCGGTGGGTCATGATGTGCGGCATGATTCTCTGGATAGGGTCAAGGTCCTTGACCTTTGTCCCGTCTGGTCTGAATCCGAACATAATTCCTATAGGTTTAATCAGGTGTTTAATATCTTGGCCGTAAGTTCAGTCAACAGGTCGCCGGGGGCGGCAGCTCCTCCGTCGCCGCCTTTGCCGAGATAGTCGTACTCGCACAGGAGCGAGACGACCTCCATGGCGCGGGGCAGGGGATAGTTGCGGACTGCCGTATCGTACTCGCGGTAGAAGTATGGGTTGACGCCTGCAAGGGCCGAGGCCTTTTCTTCGGGTGAAGGCTGCCGGCTGCGGGCAAGCAGGGCGCCGTACTTGAGGATGCGGTCGAAATGCATGTAGAGAGCGCTCACTGCCTGTGGCATGTTGAACCTTGCTGCATTGCCAAGGTGGGAGGCTATCTTGAGAGCCTTGGGCGCATTGCGGTATGAGAGCTCTTTTGTGAGTTCGAAGATGCTGAATTGCCGGGAGATACCGACATTCTTCTCAACATCTGCTACAGATACGCTGCTTGTCCCTTCGGGGAGATTCTGAAGGAGCTTGTCGGTCTCGACTGCTATGGTCGAAAGCTCCTTGCCCACGGATTCGGCAAGCAGTTCGGCCGCTTCAGGGTCAATCCTCAGGCCGCGTTCCCGGAAATAGCCGGTAATCCACGCCGGCATCTCGTAGTCCCTGAGAGCGGGGCTGTCGAGGACCACGCCAACCTTGCGGGCCGCTTTGTAGAGGCTCTTGCGCTTGTCGAGCGTCGCCTTGCGAAGGAGCAGCACGAGAACTGTCGACTCGAGGGGATCGTCGAGGTAGACGGCTATGTCCTCGATGCCCTTGAGCATCTGGGCCTCCTTGACCACGACCAGCTGGCGGTCGGACATCATGGGATAGCGGCGGGCCGCCGTCACTATCTGGTCGGCGGTCACGTCGGCGCCGTAGCAGATGGTTTCGTTGAAGTCCTTGCCGAATTCGTCGACGCAGTTGTCGATGATGGCCTGGCAGACGAGTTCGGGGTAGAAGGGCTCCTCGCCCATGAGGACGTAAACCGGCTTGAAGATGCCTGCGCGGGCGTCTTCGATGAGCTTGCGGCTCAGGCCGGAGGTGTCTTCCCTGGGCTGGGCTGCCATGGCTTAAAGACTTTCTACAAGTGAAAGGACCTTCTCCCGCACTTCCTCGATGGAGCCGGGGTATCCGCAGACTTCGTGGTACCTGCCCGCCTGCTTGTAGAAGTCGATGAGGGGCTCGGTCTGGGCATGGTAGGTGTCGATGCGGTGGTTGATGACCGCTTCGGAGGCGTCGTCGGCACGGCCCTCGATGGCAGCCCTGTGGGCGATGCGCTCGCGGATTACGGAGTCGGGGATCATTATGGAAATGACACCGCTCACGCAGGCGCCCCGAGCCTCGAGTATCTTGTCCAGAGCCTCGGCCTGGGGGAGGGTGCGGGGGAAGCCGTCAAGCAGGAAGCCGTCGACGCCGGCAATGCTGCCGAAGGCGTTCTCTATCATTCCCTCAACCACTTCATCGGGCACGAGGCTGCCGGCTGCGATAAGGTCCTTGGCCTTGAGGCCCAGGGGAGTGCCGGCCGCTATCTGAGCCCGCAGGAGTTCGCCTGTCGAGAGGTGCTTGAGGTTGTATTTTGCCGCCAGCGCTCCGGCGTGAGTGCCCTTGCCCGCTCCGGGAGGGCCGAAAAGGATGTAGTATTTCATTTGTCTATTACGTATATGTCCTTGAGGTTGCGGCCAAGCTCGTTGTAGTCGAGCCCGAAACCGACTATGAATGCGGGAGGGATTTCCAGGCCCACGTAGTCGATGCCGACGGACTTGTCGTAGGACGCGGGCTTGAAAAGCATGGTGCAGATCCGGACGTCCTTGGCGCCCTGTCCGAGGAGCATGTCCCTGAGGGCTACGACGGTGGTTCCGGTGTCGACGATGTCCTCGAAAACTATGACCCGGCGGCCTTTCACGTCGCCTGTCATTCCCATCGTGGTGAGCACGGTGCCGGTGGAGTTGACGCCCTGATAGGAGGACAGCTTGACCGAAATGACTTCGAGGTTGAAGTCGAGTCGCTTGAGCATTTCGGCGGTGAACATTATGGCGCCGGTGAGGGTGCAGAGCACGACGGGGATGTCGGTGCCGCCTGCATAGTCGGCGTTTATTCTCGCCGCCAGGGTATCGAATGACTCTTCGAGCTTTGCGTACGGGATGAAAGGCCTGAAGGTCTTGTCGCCGAGGGTGATCGTGGCCATGCTACTTGTTCTCCGCCTGCTTGTCAAGGAACGCGACGACGTCGGAGACTTTGCGGAAACCGGCAAGCTCCTGGTCGGGAATGACTATGCCGTATTCGTCCTCGACCCTCATGAGAAGCTGGAGTATGTCGAGTGAGTCGGCGCCAAGGTCTTTCTTGATGTCGGAATCGGGGGTGATGCTCTCCGGATCGCGGCGGAGCTGCTTTGCAAGGATGGCTTTTACTTCGTCAAACATGATATGAAGTGTTTATAATTCGTAATGTTCGTAACGGCAGATGACCTCTTCCATCTTGGCTCCAAGTTCGCTGAGCTGCATCTTGTAGGCCTGTTCGATGCATTTCTGCACGGCCGTGGCCTTGCTGCTGCCATGGCCCTTGACTATGACCTTGGAGGTGCCGAGAAGCACGCTTCCGCCGTAATTCTGGTAGTTGAAAAATTCTTTCTCCGCCTTGAACATCCCTGACATGAGGGCGCCCCCCATCTTGTAGATGAATTTGGAGTAGATGTCTTTCTTGAGCTTTTTCATGAGCTCGAGGGCAGTGCCTTCGGTTGTCTTGACTAGCACGTTGCCTGAGAATCCGTCGGCCACCACGACATCGTAGGAGCCGCTCAGCAGGTCGCGGCTTTCCATGTTGCCGACGAAATTGACTTCGGGGGTCTGCTCAAGGAGCTTGTACGCGGTCTGCCTGAGCTCGTCGCCCTTTTCGGCCTCCTTGCCCACGTTGAGCAGGGCTACGCGGGGCTTGTCGACGCCATAGACGTTCTGGAGGTAGAGGGACGACATGATGGCGAACTGACGCAGATGGTCGGGGGTGACTTCGACGTTGGCTCCGGTGTCGCAGATGCCGACTATGCCGCCTGTCATGGTGGGGAGTATGGGGCAGAAGGCGGGACGGATGACTCCGCGCAGCCTGCCTATCCTTGTTAGGGCGGCGGCCACGAGGGCGCCGGTGGAGCCGGTGCTCACCATGGCGTCGACGGAATCGTCATCGCGCAGGAGGCGGATGGCCTTGACCATGGAACTCTCCCTCTTGAGGCGGATGACGTCGGTGGGACGTTCGTCACATCCTATCACCTGGGGGGCGTGCAGGATGTCGAGACGGGAGGCGTCGTATGCCTTGCCGGCGAGCTGTTCCTTGATGACTGCGCCGTCTCCGCTGAGGATGACATGGAGGTCGGGGAACTGTCCGAGGGCGGCGATTGCACCTTCTATGTTGGCTTCGGGGCTGTGGTCCCCGCCGAAGCAGTCGACAATGATCTTTATCATACGAGTTTCTTTACATATGCGCGGCGCATCTTGTTGATTTGCCGGCCGAAGCGTTTCCAGAGGTTCTGGATGTCGTAATTGTCTATGAGGTTGAGATTGGTTTCGGCGTGCTCGATGTAGCTGCTGCTGCGGAGCATGCCCATCAGGGCGCCGGCAATGACGGCGCTGATGCCCATGTTGAGATAGTCGGGATCTACTCCCACGAGGCCGAGGTCGATGACACGGGGCCTGCGCTTGGCCTTGAGGAAGCGGACGAGCATGCCCGGAGTGATGCGGCCGCCGGAAGAGCGTACGGCTTCGACTATGTTGGGGAAGCAGATTCCGAAGGCAAGCATCTTGTCGTTCTCGTCGAGCACCACGCAGACGAAGCGGAGGTCGACTATGAAACGGAAACCGTCGATCATCTGCTTCTTCATGGCGTCGGTGAAGGGGACGGTGCCATAGATGTGCTCGTAGGACTTGTCGATGAGCTCGAACAGGCCGTCGGCGTACTTGCTGATGAAGTCGTTGACGTTTTTGGCGGGACCGAAATGGAGCTTGTAGCGCTTCATCACGAACTCCCCGAGCCTTTCGAGCTCACCGTCGTAATCGTCGGGGACGCTTATCTTGCTTTCGTTCCATTCGACTTCCGTGGTGTAGCCGCAGGCCTCGATGAGCTTCTGGTAGTAGGGATAGTTGTACTGCTCTTCAAAGGTGGATTCCTCTTCGAAGCCGTCGACCAGGAGCCCCTCGCGCTCAAGGTCCGAGAAGCCGAGGGGGCCGTGCGCGGTGTCCATGCCCCTGGCGACGGCCCATTCTTCGACGGCACCGAGCAGGGCGTCGGCGACTTCCTGGTCGTCGATGGAGTCGAAGCGTCCGAAGCGGACCCGCTTCTCGCCGTTCTTCTCGTTGGCGGCCTTCTGGATGATGCCGCTGATGCGTCCTACGACCTTGCCGTCGCGATAGGCGTTGTAGTAGACCGTGTCGCAGGTGTCGTTGTATATGTTCTTGCGGCCGAAGATGGCCATTTCGTCGCCGTAGAGGGGCGGGCAGAACCAGGGACAGCCCTTATAAAGCTTGAGAGGGAATTCGACGAACTCCCTGCGCTCGCGGCGCGTGCTGACTTGTCTGATTTCGACCATTGGCTATCTGTGCTTGCCGTGGAAACATATGCCCATCGCATTGGGGCCGCAATGGCTGCCGATGGTGGGGTTGACTACGGTGGTGATGATACGAAGGTCGTCACCGAACTTTTCGCGGAGCTTGGCGACCAGCTGGTCGACCATTTCCTGGTGGTCGGAGTGACCGATGACGATGCGGTGGTCCCGGATGTCCTCGCCCAGTTCTTCGACGTACCGGACCAGGCGGTCGAGGGTCTTTTCGCGGCCCACTTCCTTGCCTATGTTGACCATCTTGCCCTCCTCGCTCATCTGGATGATGGGGCGGATGCCGATGAAGGAGGCCATGGTGGCGGCGAGTCCGCTCACCCTGCCGCTGCGGCGGAAGAACCTCAGGTCGTCGGCCGTGAGGTACAGGGGGAACTTGGAGACCTCGGTACGGGCCCATTCGAGGACTTCTTCGGCAGTCTTGCCGGCTTTGAAGAGGTCGCCGACCTCGAGGACTATGTTGAGCGACTGGGCCGAGATGCCGAGGGTGTCGACGGAGTAGAACTTGCGCCCGGGATATTTCTCCTTAAGGCCGGCCACGGCCTTGTCCATGTTGGCGAAGGTGGCGGAGATGCCGGACGAGAAGTGGACGTAGAAAATGTCGTTTCCTGCGGCGAACTCGGGTTCGAAGTACTTGACGTACACCGCTTCGCTGATGGCGCTCGTGGTGGGCAGGGAGCCCGCGCGGAGCATGTTGTAGAAAGTCTTGTGGTCGAGGTCTTCTCCGGGGACGTAAGGCTGGTAGAGCTTGCCTTCCAGCGTATAGGGCATGGGGATGACCTTGTAGCCGTATTCCTGCGCAATGACGGGCGTCACGTCGCAGTCGGTATCGGTGAAAAGAGTAAGCATTGTCTTGACGGTTTATCTGTGTTTTGCATGGAAGCAGATGCCGAGGCCGTTGGGGCCGCAGTGGCTGCCGATGGTGGGATTGACCACGGTGACGACTATGTTGAGACCGTCTCCGAGGCGGGCCTTGAGCCTTTCGACGGCAAGGTCGACAAGCTCGGGGCAGTCGCTGTGGCCGATGACGATGCGGTGGCTCTTGACGTCCTCGCCCAGGTCGACCACATACTGCACCAGGCGATCGATTGCCTTGGAGCGGCCGGTTTCCTTGCCTATGGATATCATCTTGCCCTCGTCGTTGAGATAGATGACGGGGCGCACGCCGATGAAGGATCCCATTGTGGCGGCGAGCCCGCTAACCCTGCCGCTGCGGCGGAAGAACTTGAGGTCGTCGGCGATGAAGTACATGGGGAACTTGGGCACTTCGACACGGGCCCATTCGACTATCTCTTCCGGACTCTTGCCGGCCTTGAAAAGGTCGCCGACCTCCAGGACTATGTTGAGGGCGAGGGCGGAGATGCCGAGGGTGTCGATTGCCCAGAACTTGCGGCCTGGATATTTTGCCTTGAGGGAATCGACGGCGCGGTCCATGAACTCGAAGGTGTTGGAGGTGCCGGACGAGAAGTGGACGTAGAGGATGTCGTTGCCGGCGGCGAACTCGGGCTCGAAGTACTTGATATAGACGTCCTCGCTGAGGGCGCTGGTAGTGGGGATTACGCCGGAGCGCAGAAGGTCGTAGAAAGCCTTGGAGTCGAACTCCTGCCAGTCCACGTAGGGGGTGATGAGCTTGCCGTCGACGGCATAGGGCATGGGGATGAACTTGTAACCGTATTCCCTCGCAAGTGCGGGGGTCATGTCGCAGTCGGTGTCGGTGTAGAGCGTCAGCATAAGATGAAAGTGTAATCGTACACGGCCTGTCCGCCGTGGTTGTAAATGAATTCGGTGGTGGGATAGAGGGCCTGCAGCCTGTTGCAAAGATCAGAGGCCTCGGACTCGGGGGCGCCCTCGCCGCTGAAGACGAGGACCACGTCGTGGCTGCCTGCACCCAGGGCGCTGCAGAGGTCGATGGCAGCCGTGTTGCGGTCGGCTGCGCTGGAGAGCACGTCGTCGCCCTTGTAGCCGATGAAGCCGCCCTTGCGGACTTCGATGCCGTCCATCACGGTGTCGCGATTTGCGGGGGAGACCAGGCCGCAGACGACTCCGGAGGCGACTTCCCCGGCCGCGGTCACTATTGATTCGGCGTCGGGGGCAGAGGTGTCGAGGGAGGCGATTGCCACGTAGCCCTGGCCGAGGTCTTTGGTAGGAATGACGTGGATGCGGGCGTCGGCATAGATTTCCGCCGCCTGGCGGGCCGTCATGACTATGTTGGAATTGTTGGGGAAGACGAAGATGTCCCTGGCCGGGACTTTGTCGAAGGCGGCGACGAAATCGGCCACGCTGGGATTCATGGTCTGGCCTCCGGGGACTACGAAGTCGGCGCCTATGGTGCGGAAGGCTTCGATGAGGCCGTCGCCGCTGGCTACGGTCACGATGCCGTAGTTCTTTTTCTTGACGGGCTTGGGCTTCTGGGCGAGGTTGGAGTTGTGGTGCTGGAGGGTCATGTTCTCGACCTTGACGGTGAGGAACTCGCCCCAGCGCTGGCAGTGGCTGAGGATGTCGCCGGGGGTCTTGGTGTGGACGTGCACCTTGATGATGGTGCCTTCGCGGAAGAAGACCACGGAGTCGCCGGCGCCGAGGATGTAGTCTTCGATCTCCTTCTCGTCGAAGGTGGCGAGGTCGACCTTGCTGCTCTGCAGGCGCAGGAGGAACTCGGTGCAGTAGCCGAATTCGAGCTCGGTGTTCTCGTCGAAGAGGGAGAAGTCGACCTTTGGCGCGGCCTTGGCGGGAGTGGCGGGCCCGACGGCTGTAGTGATGCCCAGAAGAGCGTCCTGGAAGCCGTAGAAGATGTGAAGGAGACCGGCGCCGCCGCTGTCCACCACGCCAGCGTCCGCAAGGACCTGCAGCTTTTCGGGGGTGTGTTCCAGGGAATTCTCCATTCCGTGGACAAGGGCGCCGATATACTCCTCCATTGATTTTTTCTTGAGGGGTTCGGCTCCCTCGGTGCTCTCGCGCACCACTGTGAGGATGGTGCCCTCGACGGGGTGGGCCACCGAGCCGTATGCCTCCTGCACGGCGGAAGCCATTGCGGTAGCGAAACCGGCCGTGTTGGTCTGGCTCACGCCGGTGAGGCCCTTGGCCATGCCCGCAAAGATGCGGGAGAGGATGACTCCGGAGTTGCCGCGGGCGCCCATGAGCATGCCGGAAGAAGCGGCACCGGCAATCTCGCCGAGGGAGGCGCCTCCCAGCTGGGAGGCCTGGTTATATCCCGATTCTATGGTGAGGCACATGTTGTCGCCGGTGTCACCGTCGGGAATTGGAAATACATTCAAGTCATTGACGGCCTGCCTGTTCTGGCCGAGGCGGGCACAACCCTGGGAGAGCATGGACAGGAACAATTCTCCCGTGAGGTTGTAGGTTTGTACGTTTTTCTGTCGCATATAATGTGCAAATATACAAAAAAATCACTACATTGCTGCACCAACATGCTTGACTATGAAAACTGCGTCCCTCATGTTTGCGGTGCTCCTTTGCGCCGCCCCTTCAGATTTCGATTCCGCCGTTCTCACCCTCACCGGCGCCGGCTCCATGGAAGAGCTCGACGAAACTACTCTCGAGCGTTTCCGCGCCCTGTCGCTCCATCCTGTCAGCCTCAATACCGCCAGCCGCAGCAGGCTGCTTTCCTGCGGCCTTTTGAATGCCTTCCAGGTCGCCTCGCTCATTGAGTACAGGCAGCAGACCGGCGACATCCTGTCATACACCGAACTCGCACTTGTAGATGGCTTTCCGGAGCCCGTGGCCGATGCCCTGAGCCTCTTTACAGTACTCGAATCTTCGGGACCTCCGGGCAAGAGGTCCGGCAGGCGGATACGACAGGACGTCATGCTCAGGGGCTCCATGCGCTCCGATGAAGGCTCTGATCCCCAGGCTGCCGGCGGCCTCAAATACAAGCTGTCACTTGGCGAAAGGGCAGAGATCAACTGGAGCGCGCGCAACACTTATTCGGAGCCCGCAGCCGTCCCGGGAACAGTGAGCGCCGCCGTCTACGGGCGCAGGTATCTCGGAAAACTCGTCCTTGGCCACTTCAACGCCCGTTTCGGCCAGGGGCTGGCGATATGGAGCGGCTTCTCGATGTCTGCGTATGGAAGCGTCGAGTCGCTTCGCCGAAGCGGCTCAGGATTCAGTTCCACCGGTTCCTTTTCGCCTCAACTGTGCGGAGCCGCGGCCGATTTCGACCTGGGACGCTGGAGCGCAGGCGCAGCTTATTCCGTCCCCGACGGGCTGCCGCTGGGATATCTGTCGTACACCTCACGCACTTTTACGACCGGCATTGCAGCAAGCTCCGAGGCGCTTTCGGCACACTTCCAGGCCGGGATGAAGAATACTTCCGTGTATGGCGAACTGGCGTGGAAGAGCGGCCCGCAGGCAGTCTGCGGCGTCATGTGGGTGCCCTCGTACGGCAACAAGGCAGGAGCCGTGCTGCGGTATGTGAACGGCGTGCCGGAGGCGATAGCGGGCGTCCGCATCAAAGGGCTCGAATCTGTAACGGCACTGTCAAGCAGGCAGTTCCGCATAATGGCGCGCTACTCACGCCCGTTGCAGCTGCGGAATTCCAGCCTCACGCCTTCCGTGCGCCTCGCTGCAAGGAACAACGGGGCTTGGCGACTCGAGGGCAGGGGAGAGCTGCAGCTGGATGCGGGCGGCTGGATGCTGCGTTCGCGCTTGGACGCGGTCTGCTGTCAGGGCCTTTCATGGCTCGTGAATGCCGAGGCTGCGCGCACCCGGGAGCCGCTCCGGGTCTGGCTCCGGTGGACCCTTTTCAAGGTGGAAGACTGGTCCGGCCGCATCTATGTGTACGAGCGTGACGTGCCCGGCTGTTTCAACGTAAGGGCTTACTACGGAAAGGGGTGGGCGCTGTCGGCGTACGGGGCGTGGAAATTATCCCGCAGGCACGCAGTGTACCTTCGGGCATCATATATTGCATATCCTTGGAATACAACAGAAAAGCCAACACGTACTGAAGTAAGGCTTCAGTATCAGCTCAGCCTTTGAGCACGTTGATTTTGCGCTCCTCCATCACTATGGAAAGAGGGATTTTTCCGTCGATTTCGCCGTCGAGTTCGAAGATGTCTTCGGAGGCGTTGTCGAGGGGGATTATCTGGAGGCTGCGGCAGCGTCCGCTGATTGCCTCGCGGGCCTCGTTTACCGTGCCGTTGAAGAGGCGGGGGATGAGCTTGAAAACGGTCTTGACGGGCATCCTGGGGGCAATCATGTAGTCGAGCATGCAGTCGTTCATGTCGGCGAGCGGGACCTGCCTCATGCCGCTGCCGCTGTAGCAGCCATTGCCGAGGGCTACCGAGAAGCAGGGCCCTTCGAAGACGGTGCTGCCGTCGGCTATCACCTTGATGTTGATGGCTGTAAGGTGGGTGACCGTATAACGCAGGCTGTCGAGGTATATGAGCTTGCTGCGCTTGCCGCCTTCCTTCTGGATGTTGACCCTGCTGCACACGTGGGAGTCGAAGCCGACGCCGCCTATGTTGGCCATGTAGCAGACCTTGCCGCCGGAGGCGACGACCTTGACCACGTCCATGGTGCCGGTGGAGTCCGACTCTATAAGGCCGGTTATCTTCGCCGTGTCGTGGGGTACGCCGAGGGACTTTATCCAGTCGTTGCCGGAGCCAATGGGCATGACTCCGATGGTGAATTCTTCTGTAGGAGTGCCGGTGGAGTCGCACCACTGGCAGATGCCGTTCAGGACCTCGTGGACCGAGCCGTCTCCGCCCACGGCGACGATTTTGCGGTAGCCGTCGGCTGCGGCCTCGCGGGCAAGGTACGTGGCGTGTTTTTTGTGGTCTGTGAGGGCCGTCGTGAACGGGATGCCCGCTTTTTGGAGCCTCTGCTCGGCCGGGACCCACTCCTGCATGGTCTTGCCGGAGCCTGCACGGGGGTTTACGATGAAGAACCAGGCGGTTTTAGTGTCAGTCATGGTGCAAAAGTAATAATAATTTCGTATTTTTGTACGTTTAAGAAGATTATGGGAAAAGTAATAGCCATAGCAAACCAGAAGGGAGGAGTAGGCAAGACCACTACTGCCATCAATCTCGCCGCCTCGCTCGCCGCCCTCGAGAAGAAGGTCCTCATCATCGACGCCGACCCCCAGGCCAACACCACGTCCGGCCTCAATTTCTCCCCCGACGACGACCGCCACCGCAGCCTCTATGAGCTCATGGAGGGCCAGATTCCCGTCAGCGACGCCCTCATCCAGACCGAGATGGACCGCCTTCACATGATCCCCTCCCACATCAACCTCATAGGCATAGAGATAGAAATGATCAACGACGAGCGCCGCGAGTCCCTCCTCAGGGACGCCATAGCCCCCGTGCGCGAAGCGTATGACTACATAATCATCGACTGCTCGCCCTCCCTGGGGCTCATAACGGTCAACACCCTCGTCGCGGCCGACTCCGTCATCATTCCCGTCCAGCCAGAGTTCTTCGCCCTCGAGGGCCTCGGCAAGCTCCTCCAGACCATACGCATAGTCCAGGGCGGCCTCAATCCCTCCCTCACCATCGAGGGTTTCGTCGTCACCATGTTCGACGGCCGCACCAAGGTCCACCAGCAAGTCCTCGCCGAGCTCCGCGAACACTTCAAGGACATGGTGTTCAACACCGTCATCCAGCGCAACATCCGCCTCAGCGAGGCCCCTTCCCACGGCAAGCCCATCCTCCTGTACGAGATCTCCTGCACCGGTTCGTCCAACTACCTCAACCTCGCCTCGGAAGTGCTCGAGCGCAACGGCGACAAAATTTCCGGCCAATGACAAACAAGCAACACGGCCTTGGCAAAGGCCTGAGCGCCCTCATGGGCGGTTCTCTTCCTGCCGCAGACCAGCTGCGCAAGCCCGTCGGCTACATCAACAAGGACGTTGCTCTCAGCCGCCCCGCCTCCGAGGCCGACATACTCCGCATCCCCGTCGACCTCATAGAGGCAAATCCGTTCCAGCCCCGCATGAGCTTCGACGCCGCCGGCCTCGAGGAACTGGCCTCCTCCATCAAGTCCCTCGGCCTCATACAGCCCATAACGGTCCGCCGCATATCCCCGTCGCGTTACCAGATAATCAGCGGTGAGCGCCGCTACCGTGCCTGCCGCATGGCCGGAATGACCATGATTCCCGCCTACATCCGCGACACCGACGACACCGGCATGCTCGAGATGGCCATAGTCGAGAACGTCCAGCGCGAAGACCTCGACCCCATAGAAGAAGCCATGAGCTACCGCCGCCTCATGGAGGAATGCTCCCTCACCCAGGAACAGACCGCCGACCGCGTAGGCAAGAAAAGAGCCACCGTGGCCAACTCCCTCCGCCTTCTCAAGCTGCCCGTCAAGGTCCAGCACGACCTCAAGGTGGGCCTGATTTCGGCCGGTCATGCCAAGGCCCTCCTCGGCCTTGACGCCCCCTCAGCCCAGGAAGAACTCTGCGACCGCACCGTCACCTCAGGCCTCTCCGTCCGGGAACTCGAGGCCCTCGTGCGCAAGTACCGCAGCGGCGAGCCCCCCCAGCCTGCCGCCCCCGCCCCCGAGGACCCCATGCCGGAGCAGTACAACCGCCTTCTCGCAGCCGTCGGGCGCTATTTTTCGCGCGACATTTCCCTCAAGCGCAGCACAGGCGGCAAGGGCACCATGACCATACGTTTTTCGTCCGACGACGAAGTCTCCGCCTTCCTTGAAGCCCTCGAGAAGCAATGAAACGCCTGTTTGCCATATTGCTCTTCCTGCTGCCCCTCGTCCTGCCTCTTCGCGCCCAGTTCAAGAGCGAGGCCTTCTCGCAGCAGTACAATGACGACAAGGCCTCCGACAAGGACTCCACCGACGTGCTCTTCTCCTTCAAGGAATACTTCGGCGGACTCGCCCACCGCAACGAGCTCAAGATCGGCACTCTCGCAGCCGGATCGGCGGTATTCATCGGCGGCGAGCAGATATACAACCGCCAGTACTGGAAACTGCCCATAGTCTACGGCTCGATACTCGGTTCCGCGGGCGCTGGCCTGTACTTCAAGTCCCAGGGTAACGAGGACATCGCAAAATACTGCTTCATCGGCACAGCCTTCTCGTACTGGGCCATGCACATGGACGGCGTCGTCAGCTTCAAGACCGACAAATACCCCCTGCCCGGCAAGGCCACGCTCTATTCCATCCTCCTTCCGGGTCTCGGTCAGGCCTACAACGGCGAGGCATGGAAAATCCCCGTCTACATCACCGGCCTCGCCACCGCCTACTATTTCTACGACAACAACAGCACCAACTACGAGCGCTACCGCCGCATATACAAGGAGGCTTCCAACAAGGAGGTCACCTACGAAGGTCCCATTCCCTCCGACGTCGCCATCTATTACCGCAATGTATACCGGCGCCTGCGGGACTACTCGCTCCTGGCCCTCGGCGCCATCTATCTGCTCCAGGTCATAGACGCCAATGTCTTTGCCTACATGCACGATTTCGAAATAGTCGACGACCTCGCCACCGTCAACGTCGCTCCCACTGTGATAGCTCCCGACACGCAGCTGGCATTCAACACGCCCCCGGCCGTCGGGCTGGGCATAAACATCCGCTTCTGAGTCATGAAGAAGTGGTGCGTACTGTTGCTGGCATTGTTCCTGTCCCTTGCGGCCGGGGCCCAGACACGCCTGCAAAGGCAGAACGACACCCTCCGCCGGGACAACATGCGCCTGCGCATCCAGCTGGATTCGCTGCTGTCGGTCATCGAAGGGCTCCGTGAAGTGGAGGCCGAGGTGCTCGACGACGTTACCGACGCCCCCGCAAGCGAGCCCGACTCTGTCTTCTATTCCCCCGAAATAACCGACAGCCTCATCACCCTCTGGTACCGCAGCAACTTCTCACGCACCGTCGCCGACGGCCCCGCCGTTCCCGATTCCCTCAGCCTCACATCCGCGGTGAGCGACTCCGTCATGATGGACCGCCTCGCCAGCATGAATCCGTACTTCTCGCTCCCGTTCAACGACATAGTCAAGAACTACATGATCTCATACTCCGAGAAGCGCGGCATCGTGATGCAGCAGGCAATGGGCCTGAGCGAATACTATTTCCCCATTTTCGAGGAAACCTTCCTCCGTTACGGCCTGCCGCTCGAACTCAAGTACCTTGCCGTGGTCGAGTCCATGCTCAAGCCCACCGCCACCTCCAAGGCCGGAGCCAAGGGCCTCTGGCAGTTCATGTACCGCACGGGGACCACCTACGGGCTCGTAATCAATTCCTACATCGACGAACGCATGGATGTCGAGAAGTCCACCGACGCAGCCGCCCGCTACCTTCGCGACCTCTACAACATCCTGGGCGACTGGCCGCTTGCGGTGAGTGCCTACAACTGCGGGGCGGGCAACGTCAACAAGGCCATCCGCCGTGCCGGCGGCAAGAGGGATTTCTGGTCCGTATATCCATACCTTCCCCGCGAGACCCGCGGCTACATGCCCGCCTTCGTGGGCGTCATGTACGCCTTCAACTATTCCCGCGACTACGGCCTCGAGTCCGCCCAGACCGGGGTTCCGGAGCAGGTCGACACGTTCGAAGTACACCGCAACCTGCATCTTAAGCAGGTGAGCGAGGTCGTGGGCATTCCGCTCGACGAACTCCAGTACCTCAATCCCAAGTACTACCACGACATAGTCCCAGGCAACAGCGGCGTCTGCACTCTCAACGTCCCCGCCTCCTGGACGGCAGCGTACATGGCCGCCGAGCCCGATTCGCTCTATTCCCACAAAGCCGCCACCTATCTCTCGGAGCAGGTGATCAAGGACATCGAGTCGGGCACATCCTCCTCGTCTTCCGGCTCCCGTACGGTCTATGTCGTCAAGAGCGGCGACACCCTGAGCCACATCGCCCGCCGCTACCACACGAGCGTCAAGCAGCTCATGACCTGGAACCACCTCCGCTCCGACCGCCTGAGCATAGGCCAAAAAATTCATATCTATTAAAAATCGTTGACAGCTTTTTTACAAGTATCTGCCAAGGCTTAAAAAATCGTAAAAATCCGCATCATGCAAGTCCCGGGGGCTTGCTTTTTTCGTTCCGGCGCCGCATATTTGCGGCATGAAAAACTTCAGGAAACTCCTCATTGCAAGCGTCGCCCTGCTGTGCCTTTCTGCATCCTGCGGCACCCAGCACAAAGTCAATGCACTCAAGGGCTCTCCTGCGCAGGCCTCGCTTGCCATCCCGGACAGGCCTGCGCCGCAGCAGGTCTATTCTCCCCATGATACGCCTCCCGACACCATGATCGTCACCGAATTCGAAGGCCGCAGGACTCTCATCATGAATGCCGTGCGCGACGAAGACGGCGAAATGGTGGCGACCGACCGCATTGCGCCTTCGTACGTCACGGCGCGCTTTCGCAACGTCGCCGAGCGCCACGGCCGCGTCGACCTCGAGTTCCAGGTCTTCGTGCCGCAGAAGATGCTCGACTCCGAATGGCAGATAAGGCTCAACCCCGACATGTACATCCTCGGCGACTCTCTCAGGCTTGAGCCGGTCATCATAACGGGGGCGGGATACAGGAAGGCACAGCTTCGCGGGTACCAGCGCTACCGGCGTTTTCTCGACTCCATAGTGACCGACACCACGCTTTTTGTCAACCGCCGCGACCTCGAGGTCTTCATAAAGCGCAACATGCCCGACCTCTACGCCTTCCGCTCAGACACGACCTTTGTCTCGGAAGAAGAATTCGCTTCGGCATATGGAGTCACCGGAAGTGAAGCGACCGAGCACTACACCTACGGGATGCTCGTGCGGCGCAACCGCCGCCGCATCGCCATGAAGGACAAGATGTACGCCCGCTACGTCAAATCTCCCATAATCACCGAAAACATAAGGCTCGACACCGTGATCCGCAGCGACGGGGGAGACTTCATATACAATTACGTGCAGACAATACGCACTCAGCCGCGCCTTCGCAAAGTCGACATAAGCCTTTCCGGAGGCATCTGGGAACAGGACAGGAAGGTCTACGACTGCCCGCGCACCGAGCCGCTTACCTTCTACATTTCTTCCGTCTCCGGCCTTGCCGACAACACAGGGAGATACCTCACCCGCATCATCTCCAGGAAGGTGGAGGAAAATACCGCCTGCTATATAGAATTCCCCCAGGGCAAGGCTGACATAGTGCCCGGAATGGGCAACAACCCGCAGGAAATGGGACGCATCAAAAGGAACATCAAGGAGCTGCTCGCCAACGAGACCTACGGCCTCGACTCAATCATCATCACATCCTTCGCATCCCCGGAAGGCCGGGTCGCTTCCAACGACCGGCTCTGTTCCAGGCGTGCCGCGTCTGCCGGCGAATACTTTCAGAGGTACGTGCGCGGGATACGCGATTCCATCGCGCGCGAGAATGGCGTCTTCATGGACATTGACGGCGGCAGGCAGGCCAGGCAGAACTTCCCCCCGATAACATTCAGCAGCCGCAGCGGGGGAGAGAACTGGTACATGCTCGACGCCCTGGTGCGCAGCGACGAGTCCCTCGGCAGCGCAGCCAAGCAGTATTACGAGAGCATTTCCGGCATGGAACCGGACGCAAGGGAGAAGATGCTTTCCTCGCACGGCTCCTACCGTTACCTGAGGGAGCATCTGTATCCGCGTCTGCGAATAGTCAGGTTCAACTTCTATCTCCACCGCAAGGGGATGCAGCAGGACACCCTGTACACCACCGAACCCGACACCCTCTACATGAACGGCCTGCAGTGCCTTCGCGACCACGACTACCTTGGCGCCCTCGGGCGTCTGCGTTCCTACGAAGACATCAACACTGCCATCGCCTACCTTTCGCTCGACCGCAACAAATCCGCCCTCGGCATACTCGAAAATCTCCCCGGCAGCGCGAGGGCCGACTACCTCAAGGCCCTTGCCTACTCGAGGGAAGGGGACGAAAGAAAGGCCGTGGAGCTATATCTGCAGGCTTGCACAATCGACCCCTCTTACGTGCACAGGGGCAATCTCGACCCCGAAATCAGTGCCCTCATACGCAAGTACGGCCTCGGCGGCCGATAAAAAAGTCCGGCCTCTTGAGGGGGCCGGACTTTATGAAACAACAGGATTGAGGCTTATTTCGTGATGACTTTTGCCATCTCGAGGACCTTGTTGGAGTAGCCCCATTCGTTGTCGTACCAGGCGCAGACCTTGACGAAGGTGGGATCGAGCTGGATGCCGGCCTTCTCGTCGAAGATGGAGGTGCGGGGGTCGCCCCTGAAGTCGGTGGCGACGACGGCGTCGGAGGTGTAGCCGAGGACTCCCTTGAGCTCGCCCTCGGATGCGGCCTTCATGGCGGCGCAGATTTCCTCATATGCGGCGGGCTTTGCAAGCTCGACGGTGAGGTCGACGAAGCTGACGTCGGAGGTGGGGACGCGGAGGCTCATGCCGGTGAGTTTGCCGTTGAGCTCGGGGAGAACCTTGCCGACTGCCTTTGCAGCGCCGGTGGAGCTGGGGATGATGTTCTCGAGGATGCCGCGGCCGCCCCTCCAGTCCTTCTTGGAAGGACCGTCGACGGTCTTCTGGGTGGCGGTGGCTGCGTGTACGGTGGTCATGAGGCCGCGGACAACGCCGAACTTGTCATTGAGAACCTTGGTGATGGGGGCAAGGCAGTTGGTGGTGCAGGATGCGTTGGAGATGATGTCCTGACCAGCGTAGGTCTTGTGGTTGACGCCGTAGACGAACATGGGGGTGGAGTCCTTGGAGGGGGCGGACATGATGACCTTCTTTGCGCCGGCCTCGATGTGCTTGCGGGCCTTCTCGTCGGTGAGGAAGAGACCGGTGGACTCGACCACGACCTCTGCGCCGACCTCGTCCCACTTGAGGTTGGCGGGATCCATCTCGGAGGTGAGGCGGATCTTCTTGCCGCCGACCACGAGGTAGTTGCCTTCTACGGCGACGTCGTGGGCAAAGGTGCCGTGTACGGAATCGTACTTGAGCATGTAAGCGAGATAATCGGGATCAAGGAGGTCGTTGATGCCTACAATCTCGATGTCATTGGGGAAATTTTCAACTGCTGCGCGGAAAACCATGCGGCCGATGCGGCCGAATCCGTTAATACCAAGTTTAACCATTTTGCTAACTATAAAAAATTAATTATACAATAAATATCCTTGTAAAGGCGACGCAAATTTATCAAAAAATTGCGTAAAATCCATTATATTTGCGAAAAAAGATGCGAATTCTCATTACCAACGACGACGGATATACTTCTCGGGGCCTCCGGAGCCTCGTGAACACGCTCAGGCCGCTGGGCGAGCTTACCATAGTGGCACCCAAGGCCGCCCAGAGCGGGATGTCAATGGCCGTATCGATGGGATACAGGCCCATTGCAGTCAGGCATCTGCAGACCGCACCCGGCGAGGACTGGTGGTATCTCGACGGCACCCCCGCCAGCTGCGTCAAATTCGGAATAGACAACATCTTCTTCCCCCACAAGCCCGATCTCGTCGTATCCGGCATCAACCACGGCAACAACGCCGCCACCGCGAGCCTCTATTCCGGCACCATCGGCGCCACAATGGAAGGAACGGTCAACGGCATACCTTCAGTGGGCGTCAGCCTCGACACCTTCAGCCCCGACGCCGACTTCTCCACCATAGAGCAGCTGCTGCCCGGCATCCTGGATCGCCTCCTGGACATCTTCAGCACCCGCAAGGGCACCTTCTACAACATCAACTTCCCCTACCTTCCCGCAGCACGGATCAAGGGCATACGCCCCGCCCGCGTAGGGTATGCCCACTGGGAAAAGGAATACGTGGAATACGGCCCGGCCTTCCTTGCTTCCCGCGGCCATGCCCCCAGCCCTGAGGACCTCAGGTACGCCTCCTCCAAACTACCTGAAGAAGAACTTTATGTAATGGCAGGCGACTTCGTGTCAGAGAACGATAACCTTCCCGATGCCGATCACCTCCTGATGTCCGACGGCTACATCACCGTCACCCCCCAGAACATCTACAACACAGACCTCGAAGAGCTCAAGCGTCTATGCGGTATTACCTTGTAGCAGGCGAGGCTTCAGGCGACCTCCACGGCAGTGCTCTCATCGGAGCCATCAGGGAACAGGATCCCGATGCGGAGTTCCGTTTCCGCGGAGGCGCCCTCATGCAGGATGCCGCAGGCGTTCCGCCGGCAGCCGACTACAGCTCAGGCGCCGTCATGGGCCCGTCCGACGTCCTTGCAAACGCCCGCACCCTGCTGAGGGGCCTTCGCGCCTGCAAGCGCGACATACTCGCCTGGGCTCCCGACGCCGTCATCCTCATAGACTATCCCGGCTTCAACCTGCCCCTCGCGCGCTTCTGCCATGGCAAGGGCTTCAAAGTATTCTACTTCATCGCGCCCAAGACCTGGGCCTCCCGCGAGAGCCGCAACAAGGCCCTCCGCAAATACATCGACCGCCTCTTCATCATATTCCCCTTCGAGGTTGATTATTTCGCCTCCCGCGGCGTTCCGGCCCAATACTGCGGCAATCCCCTCATCGACCTGACAGACAAGCACAACTTCGTCCGCCCGTGCCCGGAAAGGTACATCGCCGTGCTGCCCGGCTCCCGCAAAGGCGAGATAAGCCGCACCATGCCCGTCTGCATGGAGGTAGCCGAGACCCTCGGCATGCAGGTGCTCGTGGCAGGAGCCCCTTCAGCGTCCATCCAGGATTACGAACCCTACACGGCAGGCCACCGCAACGTCAAGGTCATTTTCGGCCGCACCTACGACATCCTCAAATATGCCGATGCCGCCGTCATCAACTCCGGCACCGCATCTCTTGAGGCTGCGATAATAGGGACGCCCCAGGTGGTATGCTGGAGCACCACGCCCCTCACCTGGTGGTATGCCAAAAAGCTCCTCCGGGTCGACAGGCGCATCCGCTTCATTTCCCTCGCCAACCTGTGCCTCGACACCGGAATATTCAAGGAACTCATCCAGGATTCCTTCAACAAGGCCTCGGTGCTGCAGGAACTGCACCTTCTGCTCGACGACAAGGCCTACCGCGGCCGCATGCTCGACGACTATGCCCGCCTGCGCCTCTCGCTCGGCGGCGGAGGCGCCGTAACCCGCATCGCACAAGTCATAACCGAAGAAACAAAATCAAACCACATATGAAGAAATTGATACTTGCAGCAGTTGCCGCTCTGGCCCTTTGCAGCTGCTCGATTCTCGGCAACACCAACTGGAGCGCCGAAGGACTCTCGTCGGCAGCAGGAAAGGCCCTCACCGCAGCCAGCATCACCGACGAAATGGTCGTCGAACTCTGCCAGCAGACCATCCAGCAGCTCGACGCCCAAAGCACCATCGAAAACGGCCCCTACACCGCCCGCCTGCTCCGTGTCATGAAAGGCGTGGACGAAATCGACGGCATGCCCCTCAACTACAAGGTCTACGTGACCGAAGACATCAACGCCTTTGCCTGCGGCGACGGCTCCATCCGCGTCTACTCGGCCCTCATGGACGTCATGGACGACGAAGAGCTCACCGCCATCCTCGGGCACGAGCTTGGCCATGTGCACTGCAAGCATACCAAATCCTCCATCAAGAATGCCTACATGGCCTCCGCCGCCCGCGATGTCGTGGCCTCGGCGGGTACCTACGGGGCCATAGCGGCCTATATGCTCGGCGACATCTCCGAGGCTCTCGTCAGCGCCCAGTACTCCCAGAAGAACGAGTACGAGGCCGACGAGCAGGGCTGCGATTTTGCGATAGAACGCGGCATGAGCCCCTACAGTATGTACAATGCCCTGCAAAAGTTGCTTGAACTCTCACAGGACAACAGTACTTCCATCGTGGCTCACATGTTCGCGGACCATCCCAAGACCGAGAAGCGGATGGAAAAGATGAAAAAGCGCGCCGAGAACTACATCGCTAAAGGGATAAAATAGCGTAAACTATATTCTTGACGATATAAAGGCTCAGGGCGAGGAGGAATATCACCGACCAGTTCAGCGAGCAGAACACACAGACGAGGATGGCGGCAAGCACCAGGAATGCGAACGCCATCCTCTTTCCTTTGAGGACGGAGGAGTCGTCTTTGTGGAACTTGAATGAGAACATGGGTATCTCGCTCACCAGCAGGAAGCTCAACACAAGGCTGAGGCAGGGGAGGAAAACGGGGCCTGCGCACCAGCCGGCAAGGAAGGAGCCGGGCTCGGCCGCCACGAAATAGCACAGGGAGCCGCAGAGCAGGGCGCACGCTGGCGTGGGGAGGCCGAGGAAACTGTCCTTCTGGCGGGTGTCGACGTTGAACTTGGCGAGCCTCAGGCCGCTGGCGAGGGCGATTGCGAGCGGGACCCAGCAGACCCAGCTTTCGCCGAACATGCAGGTGCGGGAAAGGTTGTAGAGCATCACCGACGGCAGGACTCCGAAGGAGACCATGTCGGCGATGGAGTCCAGCTCCTTGCCCATGTCGGAATAGGCGCCGAGCATGCGGGCGGCCGCTCCGTCAAGAAAATCCGCCACAGAGGCGGCAAGCATGCAGATGAAGGCGATGTCGGGCCTGCCCTTGAAGGTAAAAACAACCCCGATGATCCCGCAGACGAGATTCATCGAGGTTATGCAATTGGGAATATATTTCCTCATCATTACTTGATGCCCAGCTTGGCCTTGAGGTCTTTGGGGAGGGCGTCCTTGTGGATCATGTAGTCGAGGCTCTGGCCCTTTACGAAGGCCTCTGTGGCGTACCAGATGCCTTTGTACTTGCCGGTTTCGCCCCAGGAGTTCTTGACCATGTAGTACTTCTTGCCGTCCTGGTCCCTGGCGATGCCGAAGATCTGCATGCCGTGGTCGTCGGTGACGGTCTTGTTGTCGAATTCGATCTGGCGGAGTTCCTGGGTGGCTTCCTTTTCGACTACCTGGATGGGAGCGGGCTTGCCTTCCTCCTTGCCTACCCAGTGCTCGCGGTCGGAGCCGGCGGAAGAGGCCTTGGCGTCGAGGAAGATCGCGAGGCCGTCACGGGTGAAGCCGGGCTGGCTCACGTCGGCGCCCCAGGCTACGGTGTAGCCGTTGTTGATGGCGTTGTCGAGGACGGACATGAACTCGTCGATGGGGACGTTGTAGGCCTCGTCCCAGCGCCAGTTGTCGCAGACCTCGATGGCGAACTTGGTGTAGAAGGGATGGTGGGTGAAGCTGGTGAGGGTCACGTAGTCGGCAGGGTTGATCTTCATTGCGTCACGGTAGCTCATGGGAGTGTATTCCTTGCCGTCGACGGTGAATTTCTCGGGGCATTTGCCGAGATACTCGTCGAGAACGGCCTGGAAGGCCCTGGACCATGCGGTGGTGAGGGTGCGGTTGGGGTTCTTGGCGACGGCCTGGACTATGCCCTTGAGGACGGCATCCATCTCTCCCTGGACGGGAAGTTCTGTGCCGTAGTTCATGCCGGTCATGGCCTCGTTGGGAACGATGCCGTAGTCGCGGATGACGTCGAGGACGTCGTCGGCCTCACTGCCGGCGCCGAAGGTAAGGTTGCCGTCGAGCCTCACGTATTTGACGGCCCTGTCGTAGTAGGAGTGGCTCACTACGAAGAACTCTGAGAAGTCGGGGTATTTGAGGGTGTCGGTAATCTTGCCAAGGCGTATGGCCTCGGACTCGAAGAATCCGATGGTGGAGTAGGCCCAGCAGGTGCCGCTGTTGTTCTGGTTCTTGACGCTGGTGATGGGGTTGGCCTTGACCGTGGTGAACTCATAGTCAGGGAGTTTTGGAGCCACGCGCATCTGGGCGAAGGCACAATTGGCCGCAAGGGCGAGTGCAATGATAAGCAAAGTTTTTTTCATGTTATCGGAGATTAACTTGATTTCAATCCTATGTAGTTCTACAAATATAGTGAAAATCGGAAAAAATTGGCTAACTTTGAAAAATTTTCTGACCAGAGATGACTAAAGGTATCCTCAAATATATCTTTCCGCTGCTTCTGGCTGCGGTTTCCTGCACCAGGTCCGCCGCCCCGGCACGGGAGCCTGTCGCCCTCGTGCGCGACATCGTCTCCCGGGCTTCGCCCGAGGGCGACATCATAGCCGGCGCAGCCACCCCCCGTCCCGAAGGCGAAATCTACATAGCGGGGTCTCCAGTCACGAGCACCAGGCTCCTCGACAGTTTCCTTGCGTGCGACATCTTCGAGAACGCCCGCGGCAACGCCTGGAGCGACGGCCTCAAGGACTTTGCCGGCGAGGTTTTCTGCAGCATATCCGACTGGGCGCGTTCGCCCTATGACATTCTTCTGGACAGTTCTCCCGCAGGCAGCGATTCCCTGAGGGAACTGGCTGTACGTTACGCACTTGCAGCCCTCGACACCAAATACAACATGAGTGTCTACGACCTCAGCGGCAACGGCACCAAACAGCCCGCAAAGATGATAGTCTTCGCAGACCCGTGGCTCCTGGAGTACGGCAAGTTCGACGTCGACACCCTCTTCGCCCTCACCTCGTGCAGCGTGCCCGTGCTATCTGCCCAGGACCTGCTTTTCGATTCGGTCCTGGCAGGGGAGCGCAAGTGCTTCAATATAGGCCTGATATGTGACTCGACCTACCTTGGCAAAGGCATTTATCCGGCAATTTTCAAGTCCAAGTGCGCCCGGCACGACGTCGTCGGCGTCAAGTTCTTCGAGGGCTCGGCTGACGGCTCGGCCGGCAGCCTCTACCGTTTCCTCGACTCGTACGCCGCCGCAGGCAATTCGGCACCCCTCGACGCCCTCCTTATAGACAATCCGGACATGGACATGGCCCTCATCGAAAAGGAACTCAAGGCCGCCAGGGACTTCAGCCGCGAAGAATTCCTGCACTACGGCAACCTCGTTTCGCCCGACCTCATGCTCGAGAATTCCGGCACTCTGGTCATGCGCAAGTGCTACACCCTGCTCAGGCAGGGCAATCTCTTTACGCACCGCATCGCCCAGCCTGCGTTCAAGCCATTCATTGCAAGTCCCCGTCCCTGGGCCGAAGACATGCAGTTCCTGTTGATTGCGGAGGAAGACAATGTTTAAGATAAGCATCACACCTGCGGAAATAGACGAATTGCCCCTGGGAACCTTCCCCGGCCAGATAAAAGTCATCGACAAGCCAGGACTCGACTATGACAGGGCCATCCTTTACCTCCGCCGCCAGAAGATTCTGGGCTTCGACACCGAAAGCCGCCCGGTCTTCAGTCCCGGCCAGCACGGCAACGGCGTAGCCCTGCTGCAGCTCTCGGGCCCCGACAAGGCCTTTCTTTTCAGGACCCAGAAGGTCGGCATGCGCCGGTCCCTCTGCAACCTCCTGGCCAACGAAAAGATTCTCAAGATAGGCGCCGCCTCGCTCGACGACGTACGCGGTCTGCAGCGCATCCACGGTTTCAAGGCCGCAGGTTTTGTCGACCTCCAGAAAATCGCCTGGGAATGGGGCATTCGCGACAAGAGCGTCAAGAAGCTTGCCGCCAACATCCTGGGCTGCCGCATCTCCAAGGCCCAGCAACTCTCGAACTGGGAGGCCGACACCCTCACCGAGGCCCAGTGCCGTTATGCGGCTACCGACGCCTGGGTCTGCCGCGAAATGTACGTCCGGCTCCTCGAGGCCGAAAAACACCCCCTCACGCCCGAGGAACAGCTGCCGCCCCAGGACAGGCTGGCGCGCGAGCAGGCCCAGGCCCGCAAGGAGGCCGCATCCAAAGAGCAGCAAAACAAAGCATCCCGTCCTCACAGGCGGCGCCGCAAGAAAAAGTCAACCACCGCTCCAGCCGGCAATGATAAAACTGATACTCAAAAGGGGCAGGGATGAATCCGTCCGCCGCTTCCATCCGTGGGTCTTCTCCGGTGCGATAGCCCAGATACAGGGCTCACCCCGCGAGGGAGACCTCGTGTCCGTCCATGACTCCGAAGGCAACTACCTTGCCTGTGGCCATTACCAGATAGGATCCATCGCCGTCAGGATACTCAGTTTTTCGCATGATCCCCAGTCCCCGACCTTCTGGCAGGACTCCATCGCGGCGGCATGGCAGGAAAGGCAGGCGATGGGGTTCCCGTCAGAGCAGACCAACTGCTTCCGCCTCGTGCACGGCGAGGGCGACGGCCTGCCCGGCCTAATCATCGACTGGTACGACGGAGTCTGCGTGATGCAGGCCCACAGCGTGGGCATGTTCCGGGCCAAAAGCCGTATCTGCGAGGCTCTGCAGGCAGTGATCGGAGAGCAGCTGCGCGCCGTGTACGACAAGAGCTCTCTTACCGCTCCCTTCAAGGCCGGCCTTGAGCTTGTGGACGGCTTCATCTGGCGCGCCCCCGGATTCGACTCCCACGAAACCGAGGTCATCGAAAACGGCCACCGCTTCATTGTCAACTGGACCGAAGGCCAGAAGACCGGCTTCTTCCTCGACCAGCGCGAGAACCGTGCCCTGGTGGGCAAATATGCCGCCGGGCGCAACGTGCTCAACCTTTTCTGCTACACCGGAGGCTTCAGCGTCTATGCCCTGAGCGGAGGCGCCCTCCACACCGACAGCGTGGATTCGTCGGCCCGCGCCATGGCCATGACAGACCGCAACATCGCTCTCGGCGGTTTCGCCGACAGGCACACCAGTCTGTGCTGCGACGCAATTGACTTTCTTGCAGAAGTTCCCGAGGGCAAATATGACCTCATGGTCGTCGATCCTCCGGCATTCGCCAAGCACAGGGGAGTGCTCAAGAACGCCCTGCGCGCCTACCAGCGGCTCAATGCCGCCGCCATCTCGAAGGTGGCTCCCGGCGGGCTGATATTCACTTTCAGCTGTTCCCAGGTGGTGGACAGGACGTCCTTCGGCGAACTCGTGTTCAGCGCCGCAGCCCAGACCGGCCGCAGCGTACGCATCCTCGCAAGGCTAGGCCAGGGCCCCGACCACCCCACGAACATCTACCATCCGGAAGGGGAATATCTCAAGGGTCTGCTGCTCTACGTGGAATGAGCGATGAGCTCCAGTAAACGGTCTATGGCCTCGCCGGATGGCACATGGCGCAGTACAGCCTCGCCTTTGTGATAGATTGAAACGCGTCCGCCTCCTTCTCCCACATAGCCCCAGTCGGCGTCGGCCATTTCGCCGGGGCCGTTGACTATGCAGCCCATGACGGCTATCACCATGCCTTGCAGATTGGAGGTCCGGCGCTTGACTTCTTCGAAGGTTTCCTCGAGATTGTACATGGTGCGGCCGCAGCCGGGGCAGGCGATGTATTCGGGACGGTAGAAGCGCCTGCGGGCGGCCTGCATGATTTCGTCGGCAAGGTGGGGACTCACATGTGCAGAGTCCGGAATTTCGTCTATGGTACGGTCGAGAAGCTGCGGCCCCCACTCGATTGCAGCATCGAGCATGGGGTTGCGGACGGAAGGCCCTCCAGGGCTGAAGTAATCAGCGAGGTAAGATGCTACAGGCAGCTCTTTTTCAGGGTCTTCGGTGAGTGAAACACGAATGGTGTCACCAATGCCTTCCCTGAGCAGGGAAGCTATTCCCACGCAGGATTTGATGCGTCCCGCCTCGCCGTTGCCGGCCTCGGTGACTCCGAGGTGAAGAGGGAAAACATATCCGCTCCGTTTCATCATCTCCACGAGCTCCCGGTATGCCTGCACCATCACGAGGGTGTTTGACGCCTTGAGCGACACTACGACATTGAAGAAGGATGCGTCGATGCACATTTGGAGCCACTCCATTGCAGCTTTGGCCATGGCGAAGGGGGTGTTGCCGTACAGGGAAGTGATGTACTTGCCGAGCGAACCGTGGTTGAGCCCGACGCGCACGGCGGTGCCGTGCTGCCTGCACACATCCAGGAATTGGGCAAATCGGGCACGTGCGGTATCGTGGTCGGGGTGGAAGTTGCCGGGATTGATACGGACCTTCTCTACCACGGAGGCGCAGGCTATGGCCGTTTCGGACGAGAAATGGATGTCGGCGACAAGGGGGACGGTGCAACCTGCGGCACGGAGCCGCGAGCGTATCTGCTGCAAATGGGGAACATCCTGGAGCCCGGGTACCGTGATGCGGACAAGCTGCGCGCCGGCGGCGGCAAGGCGCAGGCACTGCGCGACGGTGCCGTCGACGTCGGATGTGTGGGTATTGCACATGGTCTGGACGGCGACAGGAGCCCCGCCGCCTATACTCAGGCTGTCACCTACATTTACTTCAATCGTTCTGAGCCGTTCCATAGACTATGTCTCGGGCTTCGCGGCGCAGCATCTTCGAGGTCTTGCCTGTGCGCCGGGTAAGCTGGAAATAAACTCCGGCGCAGACGGCCACGTCGATGGGGTTGCCGAAGCGGTAGTAATAGGTGTTGTACGGGTGGAAAATGGAGTTCTCGTAATCGGGCTGATACAGGTTCTGGAGGCTCCAGCGCCCCACGACGCTGAGGTGAAATTCGACGGGGTCGAGCAGGAATCCCACTCCGACTCCGCCGCAGATGCCGAAGTCGAAGCGGCGTTCGTAATCGTGGAACTTGTCGGTGTACTCCTGATCCATCCAGACGCCGCTCCTGGAGATGGAAAGCCTGTAGCCCAGGTAGCCGCCCAGGTCGGCAAAGAACTTGACGGGAGGGGAGTCGACGTGCATCTCCATCGTGATGGGCATCTGGACGGTTTCCATGGTCTCGTAGGTGGCGCCGTCGATGAAGCCCAGCGGATATCCGGTCTCGGGGTTGTCGCTGAATTTCACGCCGGAATGGCCGTAGGAAAACCCCAGGGAGTAGCCGAAATAGGGAAGATAGTTGAACATCTTCTGGTAGTGCGCGAACTTCACGGAGAAGTAGGAGGGGTTGAAGATGAGGCCGACTCCCATCTTGGCCGGATTGAAGTAAATGGTAGAGAAAGTGACGCCGTAGTTGACTCCCAGTATGGAGTAGTCGTTGAGGGGAAGGTTCCTGGGCGAGAAATCCAGGCTGTCGAGGAACTCGGGCGTATAAAGCAGGGAATCCTCCTGGGCGGAGATGCGCCAGGAGCCCAGCAGCAGAAGCGTCAGTATAAGCAAATATCTTCTCATTGCTGCTCGAAAAGGGTTTTTACGTCGAAGGTCTGTTCCACGTCGGAGCCGGAGGGGATTTCGATGAAATCGGCCTCTCCGACGGTGACGAATATTACCGCTTCGGGCTGGCGGTGCCCGAGGAGCGAGCCAGTGTCGACGATGGAGTTGCGGTTGCCGTCGTCGGTGAGCCTGATGGAATACTTGCCCTCCTTGAGGTAGGGGAAGGAGAAGGAGCCGTCGGCGTCGGTGATATAGGTGCGGAGGACGGTCTTGCGTTTTTCGTCGAGCAGGTCGATGATGATTTTCCTGTCTACCCCGGTGAAGGTGACATTGAGGGTGCTGAGTTTCTCGTCGGTGGGGAGGGAGACCTTGGTCTTGGTGCTGTCGGAGAGGAAGCCGCCTATGTCACGGAAGGAGTGATGGGGTATCCTGAGCGTGTATTCGTAGCCCGGAAGAAGTTCTTCCTTGGGACGGATGATGTATCTGCGGAGGTTGAGAGTATCCTGTTCGACGGTGACGCTGCCGCGGGTCTCCTTCTGCTTGGGGTTGAGGGATCGGAAGTCGAGGGAGTCGAAGTGCTCATATATGATGGGCTGGGCGAACTCGAGTTCGAAGCCGTTCTGCTCGACGGTCTCGGGCTTGACGCTGAGGGTGAAGACGCAGGTGGTGTCTTCGGTCTTGATGCTCTTGCGCTGCATTTTCTGGAGCACGCGTTTGCCCTCGGGCATGGGGAGGCGGAGGTGTTCAAGGAAGGGGGCAAGCATGCCGAGGGAGTCGGTCTTGCGGTAGTTTACATAGAGGTGCAGGGTGTCGGGGGCAGGGCGGCTGTTGTTGACCCAGATTTCGAGGCTGTCGTGGAGGATGTTGAACTGGCTGATGAGCTCGTCTGCCTTGTAGCCCCTGACCCAGAGGGAGTCTATCCAGGCGTTGGGGGCCTGGAAGGTGATGTATGCCGAACGGTCTCCCGTGCGGGCGTAGTTCTTGAGGAACTGCTTGGAGGGCTTTTCGCGGAAGAGGCGCATCGTGTAGTCGACCCGCCGGGCCTCGCACATCAAGGTGTCGGACATGTCGTACTTGAGCATTTCCGGAAGGGTGTCGACAACGTGTACGACGGGGCGGACGAGGGAGTCGACGAAGCCGACAAGGTCGGTGTCGGGGTCGTAGATGTTGGTGCCGGCCTCGTCCTTTATGGCGTAGAGGCGGTAAGTGGTGTCGGACAGGTAGGGAAGGCAGAAGTAGCCCCAGTCGTCGGTCTTGACGGCAGCGGAGGGACGCTTGAGGAAGACAGCGGAGTCGGCGTGGTCCTTGTAAAGCATCACGGTCGCTCCCTTGACAGGGGCCAGGGTGTTGCAGTCGAGGACCTTGCCTGTGAGAAGCAGGGAGTCGATGGTATGGCCGGTCGAGAAGACGTAGGTGTAGCCGGGGAACATGTTGCCTTCGTTGTTGTCGGCGATGGCGTCGGAGAGATTGAGTGTGTAGGTGGTGTTGGAATCGAGGGGCTCTTCGAATTCGACGATGAGGAACTTTTCCCGGATGCGGGCCTTGGGGGCCTTGGCCTGGGGAGGGGAGAGGAAGATGTTCTTCTGGTTCTTGATGACGACGTATTCGTCGAAGCGGAAGGTGATGCGGGCCTTCTCGCAGGGAACGTCGACCGCTCCGGGAAGAGGGTTGATTCCTATTATAAGCGGCGGTATGGTGTCCTTGTCGCCGCCGGTGGGAGCCTGGGTGGTGTTGGCGCAGGAATGCGTGAACAGCATGGGTAAGAATACCGCGGCCGTGACGGCGATGAGGGGGAGTATCCTTTTGTTCATATCTGGCTTTTGACTACATCTTCTATGCCGTCAACCTGACGGAGGGCGTTTTCTATGTCTTCGAGCAGGCCGGGGCGCCTGCTGCCCAGAAGGGTCAGGCTGACGTTTATCTCCTCGGAGCAGGGAGCGCTTGCAGCGAATTCCTCGGCCCGGTGGACGACTTCGGGGTCGGAGGAGGCGCGCAGGCTGTCGAGCAGCCTGCGGCGGGCGTGGCGGGTGCGGAGAAACTGGAGCCACTCGGGCTTGGGCGCGGACTTGCGTGCGGTGATAATTTCGACCTGGTCGCCGCCGCTGAGCTTGCGGGACAGCGGGCAGAGCTTGGAATTGACCTTGGCGGCTATGGCCTGGTTGCCGACGTTGGTGTGGACGTAATAGGCGAAATCGAGGGCGGTGGCGCCGTTGGGGATGTTCTTCTGCTCGCCCTTGGGGGTGAACACGCCTATCGTCTTGCCGGCAACCTCGTCCTGGATGAGTTCGAGCAGCTCGAGCGAGTCCACGTCGCCGGTACCGAGTATCCCCTGGACCTTGGCGAGCCAGCGGTCCATCGATGAATCCTCCTCGGAGAGGTAGCCGTCCTGCTTGTAGTTCCAGTGGGCGGCAATACCCTTTTCGGCGATGTCGTCCATCCTGCGGGAGCGTATCTGAACCTCTATCCAGATGCCGGCCTTGCTCATGAGCGTGCAGTGAAGGGCTTCGTATCCGTTCTCCTTGGGCTGGTTGATCCAGTCGCGCATGCGGCCTTGTTTCTGGGGGTACAAGCCCGTCACGACGGTGTAGACGTCAAATGCGCGGCGGCGTTCGGCCTCGGGGTCGTTGCCGTCGGACTCGAAGATGATGCGGACGGCGTAGAGGTCGAATATCTGCTCGAACGAGACGCCCTTGGTCTGCATCTTGTTCCATATCGAGTATGGAGTCTTGATGCGCTTCTTTATCACGAACTTAAGGCCCGAAGCCTCGAGGGCGGCTTGTATGGGGACGATGAACTCGTCGATGTCGCGGGTGCGCTGGGGAAGGTCGCGGTCGATCCTGCTCTCTATCCATGTGTAATCTGCCGGTTGGCGGTGCTTGAGCCAGATGTTTTCCATCTCGGACTTGATGCCGTACAGGCCGAGCCGGTGGGCCAGGGGAATGAACAGGGTCTTGGACTCGGCGAGGATGCGGTCAGCCTTGCCGGGAGGGAGGGAATCGAGGCGGCGGCAGTTCTCGAGGCGGTCTGCAAGCTTGATGAGGATGACGCGCATGTCTCCGCCCATGGAGATGAGGACTCGTTTGAAATTCTCGGCCTTGGTGGCGTCGGAGTCGTCTTCCGAGAGGGTGCCGGAGCTTTCGAGGACGAGGCGTATGTTGTTGAGCCCCTCGACCATCGAGGCTATCTTGTCGCCGAAAAGGGGCCGAAGCTGCTCGGAGCTGCTGTCGGTGTTCTTGGGAACGTCGTGCAGGAGGGCGGCGCAGATGGATTTGTAGCCCAGCCCTATCATGCCGACTACTATCTTGGCGACCTCGACGGGATGAAGGATGAAGGGTTCGCCTCCGCCGAGGCAGAAGTTGCGGTGGGCCTCGCAGGCATAGTCGAAGGCCTTGCGGACCATTGCGAGTTCCTGCTCGTCACGGCAGCGGCCGCGGGCAAGTTCGAGGAGGGAAGCGAATTCCCGGTCTATGCGCTCTGCAGGGTTCATTTCCGGGACTTTTTCCGTTTGGGTTTGGGGGCCTCGAGGCCGTAGCCCTGGACGTTCTGGAAGGCATAGGTGAGCTCGGCTCCGTAGATTATTATCTGCCAGCTGAAGTTGAGCCAGATAAGGAACAGGGGCACTGCGGCAAGCACTCCGTACACGGTGTTGAGCCTTGCCACGAAGACCTGGGTTTCGAGGTAGAGGTACTGGAATATGACAAAAACCACGGCGGCGATGGCTGCGGCGCGCAGGGCGTCGCGGTAGTTGACCTTGGTGGCGGGGATGCCCGCATACATGGCAGACAGGGTGAACACTGAGATTATGTAGAAGCCCAGGTAACCGAGGAGCTTGGGAAGGAACCTGAGCTCCGACAGGTCGAGGCCTATGAATTTGGAAATGTTGGTGTAGTAGGCTATTCCGGCGCCGAAGAGGACTATGATGAAGGGGGTGAGAAACAGTACGAGCAGGTAGAAGCCGAAGCGTTTGTAGAGCTTGCGGGGGATTTTCCTTATGCCCCAGACGTTGTTGAAGACGCGTTCTACCTGGAACATCATCCAAAGTATGGTCCAGATGAAAGTGAGTGCGGAGATGGCCCCCACGCCGCCGCTGGCGGCGATATCGAGTATGTTGCCGGCCTTTTCCTGGAGAAGGGCGAGGAGGTCGGCGTCGACCTCGGTGCTGAAGGACAGAAGGAAAGTCTGGATGTATCCTTCCAGGCCAAGGCCGCCCGAGATGGCGAAGATGAATGCGGTCAGCGGGATGATGGCAAGGGCGACAAAGTAGCTGAGCGCCACGCACTGGAAGCCCATCCTGTTCTCGGCAAATGTGTCGAAGGTGATGCGGACTATCTTGACAAGATGGACAAGGCGGGCGTACCCCTTGCTCTCCCGGGCAGTGTCGATTGTCCAGATGCGGTCGGTGAAGAGTGTTCCGAGCTTGCCCATCAGAAGAGAGTGAGTTGGTCTGCAACCACGGGAGCGGGCTCCCCGGGAATCATTGCCATGAATTCCTGCTCGCTGACGACGGGGATGCCGAGGGCCTCGCACTTTCGAAGCTTTTCCGGGCCGGGTTTGCTGCCGGCCAGCAGGAAGGCGGTGCTGCCGCTTACGCTGCCCGCGCATTTGCCGCCGTGGGAGACGATGAGTTCCTTCATGCGGTCGCGGGAGACGGAGAAGTTGCCGGATATGACTATTGTCTTGCCTGAGAGCGCCTGCGAGACGGGGGCAGAAGAACCGGAGGCTTCAAATTGCAGGCCGGCTGCCCTGAGGCGATCTATCTCGCTGAGGTGGGCGGGAGTGCGCATGTAGTCGAAGACGCTGCGGGCTATCACTTCGCCGACGTCGCCAACCTCGAGGAGCTGATCGACGCCGGCTGCCGCAATGGCGTCGATGCTGCCGAAGTGGCGGGCGATGTCGCGGGCGGTGGTCTCTCCGACGTAGCGTATGCCGAGGGCGAAGAGGACACGCTCGAAGGGGACGCTGCGGGTGGCGGCGAGCGAATCGAGGAAGCGCATGGCCGACTTTTCCTGCCAGCCCTCAAGGCTCAGGAGCTGATAGAGGTTGATGGCATACAGGTCGGAGGGCGTGCGGACAAGACCTGCCTGGTAGAACTGCTCGACGGTGGCTTCGCCTGCAAGGACGTTCATGGCCTTGCGGCCCAGGAAATGGAGGATGCGGCTCTTTATCTGGGTGGGGCAGCCCTCGGAATTGGGGCAGAACCACTTGGCCTCGCCCTCTGCACGCCGCAGGGGTGCGCCGCAGTCGGGGCAAACCGACGGAAATACGGGAGGCCGGAGCCCGGAAGGGCGGCGTTCGAGGTTGACTCCGGTAATCTTGGGGATGATTTCGCCGCCTTTTTCGACCCATACGAAGTCGCCGACGCGGATGTCGAGGGCCTGCATCTGGTCGGAGTTGACGAGGGTGGCGCGCTTGACGGTAGTGCCGCCGAGCGATACCGGGGCAAGGTTGGCGACCGGGGTGACGGCACCGGTGCGGCCTACCTGGTAGTCGATGCCGAGAAGCTCGGTACAGGCCTGCTCGGCCTTGAACTTGTAGGCAACCGCCCACCTGGGCGACTTGGCGGTGTAGCCGAGGGAACGCTGGGCGCTGAGTTCGTTTATCTTGATGACTATGCCGTCGGTGGCGTAGGGGAGCGAATGGCGGGCCGTATCCCAATGGCTGATGTATGCTTCGATTTCTGATATGTCCCTGCAAAGGCGGCGGTGCTCCGAAACCGGGAGCCCCCACGAGGCGGCCTTGCTGAGGGCCTCGTCGTGGGTGGCGAAGGGTATGCTCTGTGCGGGGATGTGATACAGCGTGCACCACAGGCCGCGGCGGGCAACTTCTGACGGGTCGCCGAGCTTGAGGGATCCGGAGGCGGCGTTGCGTGGGTTGGCGAACGGGGGCTCTCCTTCGTCGGCACGCTCGGCATTGAGGGACTCGAAAGAGGCGTAGGGCATGAGGACCTCGCCGCGGATTTCGAATTCCGGGGGGTAGTCGCCGTGGAGCGTGCGGGGGATATTGGATATGCGGAGGGCGTTTTCGGTGACGTCGTCGCCGCGTATGCCGTCGCCTCTGGTGAGGGCGCGGGTGAGGATGCCCCTCTCGTAGGTGAGGCAGATGGCGGTGCCGTCGAACTTGAGCTCGCAGCAGAAGGAGAACGGCTCATCGAGCAGCTTGTCGGCCCTGGAGGCGAATTCTTCGACCTCGGAGAGGCTGTACGTGTTGCCCAGGGAGAGCATGGGATAGCGGTGGGGGCGCTTGACGAAGTCGGCTCCGGCCTGAGGCTCGGCATTCTCGCCCAGGGGAGCGTCGATGTCGCTTCCGACGCGCTGGGTGGGGGAGTCGGGTGTCTGGAATTCGGGATATTCCGCCTCGAGCGCCTCCAGTTCGTGCATCAGGAAATCGTATTCCTGGTCAGACATGGTGGGGGCGTTGTCGACGTAGTAGCGGCGGCTGTTTTCCCGCAGGGTGGCCCTGAGGGTTTCTATCCTTTTTCTGGCTTCTTCGCGTGCGTGCATATAGATTACAAATATAATCAAAAATTGTGAGGCTTGAAGATTTTTATTAAATTCGCGGGATTTTTCGAACACCAAATTATTGTTTTTAGAATATGAAAGATTCCATCATCATCCTTTGCGGCGGCGGCCCCGCGCCCGGCATGAACACCGTAGTATTCTCTGTCGCAAAGACTTTCCTTGCAGGAGGCTACCGTGTCATCGGCCTCCACGGAGGCTACAGCGGCCTTTTTTCACCCAATCCGCGCACCCAGGACATCGATTTTGCCCTGGCCGACTATTATTTCAACAGGGGAGGCTCCTACTTCCAGATGTCCCGCTTCAAGCCCAAGGATTCAGATTTTGAGGAAAACTTCAACCTCTCCCTCTTCCAGGACAACAACATCAAGCTCCTCGTCACCGTAGGCGGCGACGATACCGCATCCACGGCCAACCGCATAGCCAAGTTCCTCGAGGCCAAGCACTATCCCATACACAACATCCACGTCCCCAAGACCATCGACAACGACCTTCCCCTTCCCGGGAACGCCCCCACCTTCGGCTTCAACTCCGCCAAGAACGAAGGCGCCCACCTTGCCAAGACCGTTTACGAGGACGCCCGCACCAGCGGCAACTGGCTCATCATCAGCGCTATGGGCCGCAGCGCCGGCCACCTTGCCCTGGGCATAGGCCAGGCAACCCACTGCCCCATGACCATCATCCCCGAGATGTTCAACAAGACTCCCATCAGCCTCGACAAGATAGTCAACCTGACCCTCTCGGCCATCATCAAGCGCAGGATACTCGGAATAGATTACGGCACCGTCGTGGTCGCCGAGGGCGTCTTCCATGACCTCGACCCCGAAGAAATCAAGGCCGCCGGCGTCTCCCTCACCTACGACGAGCACGGCCACCCCGAACTCGGCAAGATAAGCAAGGCAGTCCTTTTCAACGACATCCTCGAGAAGAAGTTCAAGGCCATCGGCCTCAAGGTCAAGACCCGTCCCGTCGAAATCGGCTACGACGTCCGCTGCCAGGACCCCATCGCCTACGACCTCACCTACTGCACCGAGCTTGCAATGGGCGTCTACGACCTCTTCAAGAGGGGAGAGACAGGCTGCATGGTCTATGTAGACCCCACCGGAGCCACACATCCCCTTTATCTCAAGGACCTGCAGAACGCAGAGGGCAAGATTCCACCCCGCCGCGTCGATATCGAGAACGGCATCTGCCACAACTACTACGGCTACATCTGCCACTACATCACCCCGGCAGACTACGAGGCCGCAAAGGCGTACGTCACCAATCCCGAGGAATACGACTTCCTGAAGATACTCAACTGGTAATTGAGCACCAAAAAAACCGGCCCTTGCAGGCCGGTTTTTTTGGACTTGGGAGCGGATTAGTCCAGTTCCTCGACCACGGGTGCATCGGGGGCGTTCTTCTTGACGGACTCGATGCCCTGGCGCATTGTGCGCTCGGAAGCGTACATCTGGCTGGAACCGATGATCTGGCCGTTGGTGGCTTTGAGGTTGAAGAAAGGCTTGCCGTTCTTGGCGACCTTGATCTCGTAGCGTTCCTCGACGGGGGCGTTCTTCTTGACGGACTCGATGCCGTTAAGGCAGGACTCTTTCTTGACGTAACCCTCGCTGGTGAGGATGACCTGGCCGTTGGTGGCCTTGAGGTTGAACTGGAATTCTCCGTTCTTGCGGAGAGTGATAACAAACTTTCCCATTTCTGAATAATTGATGATTTTGGCAAACATAGGAACTTTTTGTTAAATTTGCAAGACTATTTTATAGCACATGCTCTCAAAAGCCGAAATCAAGCGCCTGAAATCCCTCTCGGACAAAAAGTTCCGGGACCAGTACGGACAGTTCCTCGTCGAAGGCGAAAAACTGGTCGCCGAAGCCCTGGCCTCGGATTTCGACGTGCTCGAAGTCTACAGGGAAGACCCCGAAATCATGGCCCGCATCTCCGCCCTCAGCACTCCGCCCCCGGTGGCCGCCCTGGTCCGGAAGCCCCAGCCCCGATCTCTTTCGCTCGGGCGCGGCCTCTATCTCGCCCTCGACTCGGTGCGCGACCCCGGCAACATGGGCACCCTCCTCAGGCTCGCCGACTGGTTCGGCATAAGCACCGTCTTCGCCTCACCCGACTGCGTCGAGACGTTCAACCCCAAGACCGTCCAGGCATCGATGGGATCCGTCTTCAGGGTGGCTGCCGTCTACTGTGACCTGCCCGACATCTGCAAGCGTTTCAGAGCCCTCGACATGCCTGTGTACGGCACCTTTATGGAAGGTGAAGATATCTATACCCAACACCTTGCATCAGAGGGCCTTGTCATAATGGGAAACGAGAGCAACGGCATCAGCGCGGAGGTCGCCTCCTGCGTGAGCACCAGACTCAATATCCCTTCGTTCGGAGGGGGCGCCGAGTCACTCAACGTCGCCGTGGCCGCCGCCGTGGTACTGTCAGAATTCCGCCGTCCCCGATGAAAGCACGCGCCACCATACTCCTAATCTGCGCAGCGCTTGCGGCATCCTGCAGCACCACCCGCGTCCTCGCGCCCGGGCAGTACAGGCTTGCACGCAACGACATAGTCATCGAGGGCAAGGAATCCGGCCTGAGTGCTTCCGACCTCTCTTCCTACGTGCGCCAGCAGGCCAACAGCGACTTCATCTTCGGCTGGAGCCCCTCGGTCAACATCTACAACTGGTCCAACCCCGGGAAGGACGACTGGATCAACAATGCCCTCCGGTCCATCGGCGTGGCCCCCGTGGTCTTTGACGGTTTCAGGGTGGCGAGCTCGCGCGACAACATCGCCAAGCATCTTGACTACCTGGGCTACTACAACTCCACCGTCACCTCCAGGGTCGATACCGTGCGCCGCCTCGTCAAGGTCACCTACACCGTCCACCCCGGCACCCGCTGCCGCATCGACAGCATAGCCTACAAGGTCCCCGACGGCGAATTCCGCCGGGAATTCGACCGGGACCTCCCCAACACCCTGGTCAGGACGGGCGACTATCTCAACGAAAAGACCCTCGAGGCCGAAAGCGTGCGCGGCGCTTCCTATTTCCGCAACCTCGGCTACTACGACCTCAACAAATACAACTACGTCTTCGAGGCCGACACCAACGGCCGCCGAAACCTCCTCACCTACGAAATCCGCGAGTACACCCGCAGCGAATCCCCATCAGGCGCCGCTCCCCTGAGGAAATACCGTTTCGGCGACGTCACCATCGAACACTCCGCCCGCATCCCGTTCCGGGAAAAAGTCCTCACCGACATCAACATCATCAAGCCCGGCGACCTCTACAGCGAGAGCCTCGTCAACCGCAGCTACGACCGCCTCACATCGATCCGCGTCTTCAACAACGTGGGCATCGAGCTCTCGCCGGTCGATTCGTCCACGGTCGACTGCCGCATCACGATGGGGGAGAGCAAGCTGCAGGGCTTCAAGGTCAACCTCGAGGCCTCCACCAACTCCTCCGGCCTGCTGGGCGTCTCGCCCAACATCAGCTTCTTCCACAAGAACATCTTCCACGGCGGTGAATGGTTCTCGCTCGGCTTCACCGGCAACTTCCAGTGGCAGCCCGGCACCGACACCCGTGCCACCGAATTCGGTGTCAACGCCAGTCTCAGCGTCCCCCGCCTGCTCGGCATATCCAACAACGCCTTCAAGGGCTCCAGCATCCCGAGGACCGAGATACTCGCCGCCGTCAACTACCAGAACCGCCCCGAATTCATGAGGTGGATAAGCAATTTCTCGTACGGCTACTCGGGCGGCAGCGGGAAGTTCTTCTACCAGCTCTATCCCTTCAGGGCGACCGTGGTCAAGGTGGGTGACATGACCCCCGAATTCTCCTCGTCCCTTCTCAAGAACGCCTACCTCTGGGACAGCTTCTACGATCACATCGACGCCGGCATCAGCGGGCAGCTGTACTGGACCACCAACACCAGCATCGTCCCCAAGGGCTCGTGGCATTACACGAGGCTCATCTTCGACAGCTCCGGCGCAGCCATTTCGCTGTTCAACCGCTACCTTCCCGAGGACGAGTACGGCAGCAAGCAGCTCTTCGGCCTCATTTATTCCCAGTACGTGCGTCTGCAGGCCCAGATAGGCAGGACATTCGCACTCGGCCCCAATACCACCATCGCCACCAGGCTCGACGCCGGCGCAGGCCTTGCCTACGGGCAGAGCTCCTCCATGCCCTTCGAGCGCAGTTTCTACGTAGGAGGCGCCTCCAGCATGCGCGGCTGGCAGGTCAGGTCGCTCGGGCCCGGAGCCGCCCCTCTCGAGGCGTATTTCAGCATCCCCAGCCAGACCGGCGACTGGAAACTCGAAGCCGCGGCCGAACTCCGCCAGCACCTTTTCTGGAAAATAGAAGGCGCACTGTTCGCCGAGGCCGGCAACATCTGGAACTTCGGCACCGCCTACGAAAACTGGCCCGCCACCGTCGCCGCCGACTGGGGCCTCGGGCTCAGGGTCAATCTCGATTTTATCCTCCTGCGCATTGACTGGGGCGCAAAACTCTATGAACCTTCACGTTCCGAAGGCATGCGCTGGCTGCTGAGTCCCGTCGACTGGTTCGACGGCAACGGCTGCGCCTTGCACTTCGGCGTAGGATATCCCTTCTGATGGACGGAAAACTCATCATCTACCAAGTGTTGCCGCGCCTCTGGGGCGACGGCACCTTCGCTTCCTGGAACAGCAGGACTTTTGCATACCTCCGATCGCTCGGTGTCGACTATATATGGTACACCGGCATTCCCAGGCACGCCACCGGCAAGGATTTCGTCAAGGGCGACCCCGGCTCTCCCTACGCCGTCTCCGACTGGTACGACGTCAATCCTTACCTGGCCGCCGACGGCGCCCGCAGGATCGAAGAATTCAGGGCCCTTGTGCAGAGAACCCACGACGCCGGCATGAAGTGCCTCGTCGACTTCATTCCCAATCACGTTGCCTGCGACTACAGCGGCAATCTTGCCGTACACCCATGGTGCGACGGCGACTGGACCGACACCCGCAAGGTGGACTGGAGCTCACCCCGGACCGAGGCGGAAATGCTGAGTATCCTTCGTTTCTGGGCTTCGACAGGAGTGGACGGCTTCCGTTGCGACATGGTGGAGCTCGTGCCCTCCGACGCCCTTGGCCGGGTTATCGGTGCCCTGAGGGAGGAGTTCCCGGAACTGATCTTCGTTGCCGAGGTCTACGGCAGGGAGAATTACGCCCGCTACCTCTCAGAGGCCGGATTCGACCTCCTGTACGACAAATCGGGCACCTACGACATCCTGCGGGGAATAACGGACGGCAGCCGACAGGCCAGGGAACTCACCTGGAACTGGCAGTCGCTCGGCGGCATGCAGCCCCGCATGCTCAATTTTCTCGAGAATCATGACGAGCAGCGCATAGCCTCGAAGTGGTTCGCAGGCGACCCGTCAAGGGCCTGGGCGGCACTGGCGCAGGCCATGCTGTTCAACGGCGCATCTTTCATGATATACGCAGGTCAGGAAGTGGGCGAAGACGCCTCCGAAGGCCATGAAGGCCGTACCTCCATCTTCGAATGGTGCAAGCCCGCAGGCCTTGGTCATCTGTGGCAGTACATCTGCACGGGCAAGGGCCTCAGCCGCCGCGAGCGGAGCATCCTGTCCCGTTATCGCAGCCTCTGCGCCCTCTCCCGCCTCGAGGCCTTCCGCACCGGCGGCGTATGGGACCTCTGCTACTGCCAGGACGGCAGTTGGTTCAAGCCCGACCGTCACTTCGCTTTCGTGCGCTACAGCGGCAGGGAAGCCTGTGCGGTCTTCTGCAATTTCGGTCCAACGGAACTTGAAGCCGAACTTCAGCTGCCGCCCGAACTGCTCTCCGTCTCCGGCATAAAAACAAACAAGGCAGCCTTCAAGGCCGCCCCGTTTGACTATGCAGTCGTAAAACTAAATCTTTCCTAAATAGCAAGTGTCAGCATAAGGGAACCGACAAGGCCGAGAATGGCGTAGAATTCAGGAAGAGCAGCATAGATGAGGGTGTTGGTGAGCACGTCATGGCCCTGGCTGAGTCCGATGATGCCGTTTGCGCAGACCTGGCCCTGGCGGATGGCCGAGAAGAGGCAGACGAGGCCCATTCCCAGGCCGACGCCGAAGAGGACGGGACCGTTGGCGGCGAAATCGAACTTATAGACGAGCAGCCACATGAAGAAACCCACGAATCCGTAGATGCCCTGGGTAGCAGGGAGAGCGGAAAGGATCATGTAGTTGCTGGATTTTTCAGGAGCTTTCTTGAGTGCTCCTTCGGCTGCGTTGCCTGCGATAGTCGTGCCGTAGGCGCTGCCGATTCCGGAGAGGCTGAGCATCAGCCCGAGTCCGAGGTAACCGAGAATTTCGTTCATAATGCAGATATTTTTTGTGTTTATTGTTTCAGGGGTTGATAATTGCGGCCCTTGCCGTCGTAGGCGGAGTTCTTGAAGAATTCCAGGAAGTTCAGACGCAGGGGATGGACAAAGGCTCCCAGGCAGCACATCGCAAGGTTGAGCGCGTGGCCGACCAGGAGTATGAGAACGAAGGCAAGCCAGCCTATGCCGAACGACCCGTCGCCGAGAGTCATCGAAGCAATGTCGTTGAAAGCCTTGCCCAGCATGCCTCCGGCAAGTCCGAGGGCATAAAGGCGAAGGTAGCTGAGGACGTCGCCAAGCAGGCCGGTTACGGTGTTGTAGGTATCCCAGAGGCCGGCGCCGATGTTGACCAGAGGGTTGCGGTGGATGTCGTTGAACACGAAGATGCCGAGAGCCGAAACTACGCCGAGGGCGATGACTATCCACTTGAGGACAGCTGACGGGATCGCCTTCATGAGCGCGAGCACCGCGAGGATGACGCCGCCCACGATAAGCAGCGTCCAGCCCCAGGTGCCGAGCGACCCGAGGAAGCCCTTGTTCCTGGTGGCATAGACTGTCTTGACCGTCATGGCAAGGCACAGGTGCACTATGCCTATCACGAGCGAGAGCACCATCTGGGCGTCAAAGCCTGCGATGTTGCCTGTAATCATTATGCTCTTGAGCCATGAAGGCACCCAGGACAGGGCCGAGATGTCGACACCGAAGAAGGTGTGCATCACGATTCCGACTAAGAAAGTCGCAGCACCGAGTATGCTCACCAGTGGGGCGAGGTTCTTCATGCTGTCTACCTTGCGAAGAAGGAAGCCGCCGATGAAAAGAAGCAGGCCGTAACCGGCATCGCCCATGCACATCGCAAAGAAAAGCAGGAAGAAGACCGAGATGTACGGAGTAGGGTCGAACTCGTTGTAGTCGGGCTTGCCGTACATGTTGGTGAGAATCTCGAACTGCCTGACAAACCAATTGTTCTTAAGCTTTATAGGAGGGTCGTCCTCAACCTTTGCTTCATCCGAAAGCCAGATGCAGTCAAGCTCGTCGAAGGCGGCTTTGAGGCGCTCGTCCTCAGTGCTGGGAGCAAAGCCCTCATAGACCGTAAGGACGTTGTCGGCTGCGGTCTCGCCGCTCACGGAGGCAAGATAGAGGCTCAGTTCCGACTCCTTGCGCGAGAGTTCTGCCTTGAGGGAAGGAAGCTCCGGCTTGCGGGCCACGAGGGCCTCGGAATAATCGCTCACTGCCCTGGCCGCATCGGCGGCAAGCGCCTCGGCCTCGCCAAGGGTATGTTCGAACGGGGGAAGCGGCTCTGCGGGGGGCTGCGCCTGTCCGACTGCCGCAAAGTAGACCTTGCCCTTCTGGCGGCCGACCTCCACAAGGGCATATTCTTCGGGCCAGGAAGAGTCGAACTTCTTTTCGGGCACGCAGTAGAAGCAGGTCCTGAGTCCGAGGGCCTCGAGCTTGGAACGGTCGTAGTCGCCCCATATTCCGAGGGCGGCGACTTCCTTGTCGATGGCCTCCTTTTCGGCCTGCAAGGCGGACAGGCGGGCGTCGGTACCCTTTTCGATCTCGTGGATTTCAGCCTTCAGTGAGCCGATTTCGTCGAGCAGGGACTCGGAGCGGGAGTCGACGGGCTTGGAGGATCGGGTAATGTCGACTACGCCCAGAGTGCTCAGCTGTCCGAGGAATCCGTCCTTGCCCCTGGAGGGAAGGATGAATCCGTAACGGGTCATTTTCTCTATCATGACAGTGCCTCCTCTTCTTCCGCTGCGTGGCGGTTCTTGACTATCTTGGACGAGGCCTTGGAGAGGTTCTCCTCGTCTTCCATGTAGCGCTTGATCTTGCGTATGGCCTCCTGGTAGCCGGGAATCTGTATCTTTTCGTACAGGTTCACCTTCTGGGTTGTCTTCTTGCGGTTGTACTCAAGAATGCGCCGGCGCTCCTCGGACACTTCGGACTCTATGCCCATGGTGCTGAGCTCCTTGAGGATGCGCACCCCGTCTGCATACCAGGCGGGCTTGGCAAAGGCGCTGAAAGGCTTGAGGTCGAAGTCTATGCCTTCGAGGGCCGGTGCCTTGACGCCTGCAATCTTGACCGTCTTGAGATGAACGTCCCGTATGCTTATCAGGCCGGGCTCGAATTCGTTCCAGAGCGCCGCAAGGTAGTCGTATTCCTGCATCTTCTGCTCAAGGGCGCGGGCCTGCGTGAGAGCCTCGTTCTTGGCGGAGATGACGCTGATGCGCAGGGCCGACTCCTTGTTCTTGAGTGTGGGAAGGGCGTTCTGGCGCACTTTGAGCTGTTTGCCCAGAGAGGTCAGGGACGTTTTGTTGTATTGGAACTTGACTGCCATCAGGGTTTCCAGTATTTGTCGATAAGCGCCTGCTTGATGCCGGTTTCGGCGGGGGAGAAGTACCGGGCGAAGAGGGCCCATGCGGTGTCGAGCATCTGGGTGATGGTGATGTTGACATCGATGCTCAGGAGCTCCCTCGCATAATCCTTGGCGTATTCGAGGCAGCGCATGTCGTAGTCGGAAAGGTCGAAGCCGTTCTGGAGCTTGGTCTTGGCGTTCTGGGCATCGGCATACAGGCGTACGCCTGCGTTCATGACCTGGCTGTGGTCCTCGCGGGTTTTCTTGCCCTGGACGAGCTGTTTGAGGCGGCTCAGGCTCCTGAAGGGGTCGACTATGACCTTGCCGGTATCGGAATCTGCACGCAGGAAGAGCTGCCCTTCGGTGATGTAGCCGGTGTTGTCGGGAATGGCGTGCGTGATGTCTCCGTCGTTGAGCGTGGTGACGGCGATAATGGTGATGGAACCGCCGTCGGGCAGCTGTACGGCCTTTTCGTAAATCTTGGCGAGGTCGGAATACAGGGAACCCGGCATGGAGTCCTTGGAGGGAATCTGGTCCATGCGGTTGGACACGATGGAGAGGGCGTCGGCGTAGAGGGTCATGTCGGTGAGGAGCACGAGGACCTTTTCATTTTTGTCGACAGCGAAATACTCCGCCGCCGTGAGCGCCATGTCGGGAATGAGGAGGCGCTCCACAGGGGGCTCCTCAGTGGTGTTGACGAAGGAGACTATGCGGTCGAGGGCGCCTGCATTCTCGAAGGCGTGACGGTAGAAGAGGTAATCGTCGTTGCTCAGGCCCATGCCGCCGAGGATGATCTTGTCGACGTCGGCACGGAGGGCGACGTCGGCCATGACCTGGTTGTAGGGCTGGTCGGGATCGGCGAAGAAGGGAATCTTCTGGCCCGAGACCAGGGTGTTGTTGAGGTCGATGCCGGCGATGCCGGTGGGAATGAGTTCACTGGGCTGACGACGCTTGTAGGGGTTGACGGAAGGGCCGCCGGCCTGGCGCTCTTCGCCTTCGATCTCGGGGCCGCCGTCTATGGGCTGGCCGTATGCGTTGAAGAAGCGCCCCGACAGCTGCTCGCTCACCTTTATGGTGGGAGGCGCGCCGAAGAAGGAGACTTCGGCGTTGGTGGGGATGCCCTCAGTGCCGGCGAAGACCTGGAGCGTCACCCTGTCGCCGTTGGTCTTGACGACCTGGGCGAGCCTGCCGCCCACGGAGGCGAGTTCATCGTTGGATACTCCCTTGGCGTCGAGCGAAACGGTCGCCTTGGTAATGGCCTGCAGGCGCGTATATGTGCGTTGGTAAGGTTTAGCTGGCATGGCTCGAGAGGTGTTTGGTGAGTGAATTCCTGTAAGACTCGAAGGCGGCGGAGCCGAACTCCGAGTAGTTCATCTGCCGGAGGATGTTGATCATTTCCTTGAAGTAGTCGCGGCACTTCTCGTAATCGGGGAAGTCGAATTCGCGGGCGCAGATGTCGAGGATGAGGTCGAGCATGTACTTCTGCCTTTCGATGGGGCAGACGGCGTCGATGTCGTCGAAGGCATCCTGCTGCAGGAAGGCGAAGTCGAGGAGTTCGCTCTTCCAGAAGGCCTCGTGGTAGCTCATGGGGACGCCGTCGTCGCCGAGGATGTTGATCTGTTCGGCCATTTCCTTGCCGCGTCGGACATAGTTCTTGGCTTCGAGCACCTTGGCGACCCAGCCCTTCTCGACGGTGGACTCGAGGTATTCCTGGATTTCGGGATACTCGAGGTACTTGGAATAGGACTCGACGGGGTTGACTGCGGGATAGCGCTTCTGGTCGGCACGGTTCTGCTCGAGGGCGTAGAAGCAGCGGGCGGCTTTCTTGGTGCTCTCGGTGACGGGCTCCTTGAGGTTGCCGCCGGCAGGGGAGACGGTGCCTATGAAGGTGACGGCGCCGGTCTGGCCATTGTTGAGTATGACCTGCCCGGCGCGGGCGTAGAAGTTGGAGATGATGGCGGAAAGGTCGACGGGGAAGGCATCCTGTCCGGGGAGCTCCTCCATGCGGTTCGACATCTCCCTGAGGGCCTGGGCCCAGCGGGAGGTGGAGTCGGCGAGCAGCAGGCACCTGTAACCCATCGCCCTGTAGTACTCGCAGATGGTCATTGCCGTGTAAACCGATGCTTCACGTGCTGCGACGGGCATGTTGGACGTGTTGCAGATGATCACGGTGCGCTCCATGAGCTTGCGGCCGGTGTGAGGGTCGACGAGTTCGGGGTACTCGGTGAAAATCTCTACCACCTCGTTGGCCCGCTCGCCGCATGCGGCCATCACCACGATGTCGGCCTCGCCCTGCTTGGCGATGGCGTGCTGCAGGACGGTCTTGCCGCAGCCGAAGGGTCCGGGAATGAAGCCCGTGCCGCCCTCGGCTATGGGGTTGAAGGTGTCGATGATGCGGACGCCAGTCTCCATAATCCTGCCGGGGCGGGGCTTCTGCCTGTAGCCCTTGACTGCGACCTTGACGGGCCACTTCTGGACCATGGTCACAGGGTGGTCGACGCCCTCGGAATCGGTGAGGGTGGCGATGACCATGTCGATGTTGTAGGAGCCGGCGGGAGCAAGGGACTTGACGGTGTACTCGCCTGCGAAGGAGAAGGGAACCATGATTTTGTGGGGCAGCCAGCCTTCCTGCACTTCGCCCAGCCAGTCTGCTGCATGCACGGTCTGGCCTGGAGCGGCGAGGGGCTTGTAGTCCCATAGCTTGTCATGGTTGAGGGGGTCTGTGTATTCGCCTCTCTTGAGGAATACGCCCTCCATGGTGGTGAGGTCGTTCTGGAGGCCGTCGTATATGCCCGACAGCAGGCCGGGGCCGAGGCTGGCCTCGAGCATCCTGCCCAGGAATTCGACGGAATCGCCGTTCCTGAGGGACCGGGTGCTTTCGAAGACCTGTACGGAGGCCTTGTCACCAGTGACCTTGATGACTTCGGCAAGGAGGAGGGTCCCGCCGAGATTGATGTGGCACAGTTCATTTTCTCCGACCGGGCCGTCGACCTTGACGGTGACCAGGTTGGATACTATGCCTGTGACTGTTCCGGTTGTTGCCATTTATATTCTATTGTCTTGTTTGTCTGATTTCGTCGACCAGGCGCTTGAACAGGGCGCGGCCCCTCTGAGGGTCGAGCTTGTTCCAGCGGTCTGCAATGTTGAGCCTTGCGATGAAGGACAGGATGACGTCGATGTCGAAGAGGTGCAGTTCGACAAGCTTTTCGGCCTTGTCCCACATGAGGGAGTCCAGGCCGCGCTCGCGCTCCAGGATGTCGGGCCCTGAGAGGACCGCCTGCACGGACTCCTCTCCGTCATAATCCAAAGCTCCGGGAAGATCGATGGTATCGGTGTCTTCCGGGCGGCCGAGGGCGCGGTTGAGGTACCGGGCTTTGGTGTTGCGGACCTGCAGGTCCCACATGAGGTACTGCCTGAGGAAGGAGTTCCTGCAGGAAAGCGCTCCGGCATAGAAGGCGGAATCCAATTTCCCGGGGTCGAAGCTGTCGGCCAGGATGTCGATGAGGGCATTGTCGGCCGGGGAGCACTGGCTGCGTATGCCTTCCATGATGGCATCCCTGTCAAGTGCAGCCTTTTCGCCCAGGACGGGCAGGCACGCGATTATGTATTCGTAATTATTCACCGAAAAGGAGTTTTCTGGTAACGGGACGGAGGAATTCGGCTATCAGGGAATCGAAAGTCTTGTCGGTCATGCTGATGTAGTAGCTTCCGTCCCTGGGTCCGATGGTGAAGCCGCCGCCGATCTTCTTGGAGAATGAGACCTCGACGGGAGCGGCAAGGGCCTTGGAGAGTTCTCCGGCGACCCAGGGCTCAAGTTTGTCCTGCAGGGAGGCGGGTAGCACGAGCGCGACGTCGGGGCCTTCGCTTGCGGTGAAACGCTGCGCGACCGTGCGGATGATTTCCTTGAGGAATTCCGGATCGGAGGTGGCGTGCTGCTCGCCGGCCCTGGCCGTGAGCAGGTTTTCAATATCCCTGCGGGTGGTCTGGAGGGCCTGGGCGGATGCCATGCGGACGTCGGCTTCGGCCTTGGCCTTGATGTCGTCTGCCGCCTTTTGGGCGGTGGCGACAATATCGGCGGCACGGCTCTCGGCCTCGGCGACAGTCCTGGCTGCCTGCTGGCGGGCCTGCTCAAGATAGCGGTCGCCCTCTTCGCGGCCTTTGGCCAGGCCTTCGTCGTAGAGTTGTTGTGTAAGTTCCTGTAATTTGTTCTGCATAATATTATGGTTCTTGTTGATTTATCCTAAGAATCCGAGGAGTATGCCCGCCGCCACTGCGGAGCCTATGACTCCGGCCACATTGGGTGCCATTGCGTGCATGAGCAGATGGTTGCGGGGGTTGGCTTCGCGGCCCGCCATCTCAGACACGCGGGCGCTGTCGGGCACGGCGGAGACGCCGGCGTTGCCTATGAGGGGATTGATTTTATGGCCGGGCTTGAGGAAGAGATTCCAGAGTTTGACGAAAAGGACTCCGCAGGTGGTGGCAATCACGAACGACAGGAGTCCGAGCAGGAAAATCTTGACCGAGTTGCCGGTGAGGAATTTGTCGGCCTGGGTGGAGGCGCCCACGGTGAGGCCTATCAGCATGGTGACCACGTCGACCATGGGACCGCTTGCGGTAGTGGCAAGGCGCCTTGTGACGCCGGATTCCTTGAGCAGGTTGCCGAAGAACAGCATGCCGAGCAGAGGAAGGCCCGAAGGGACGATGAAGGCCGTGCAGATGAAGCCGACTATGGGGAAGATGATCTTCTCTTTCTGGCTCACCTCGCGGGGCTTGGGCATCTCGATGAGGCGCTCCTTCTTTGTGGTGAGCAGGTGCATGATGGGCTTCTGTATGACCGGTACCAGAGCCATGTACGAATAGGCGCTCACGGCAATCGCTCCCATGAGGTCGGGGGCGAGCTTGGAGCTGAGGAAAATGGCCGTGGGGCCGTCGGCGCCGCCTATGATGCCTATGGCTCCTGCCTCATTGGGCTCGAACCCGAAGGCAAGAGCCAGAAGATAGGCGCCGAATATGCCCATCTGGGCTGCTGCGCCTATAAGCATCAGGCGTGGCTGCGAGATGAGGGCGGAAAAGTCGGTCATGGCGCCTATCCCAAGGAAGATCAAGGGTGGATACCAGCCCTGGCGGACGCCCTGGTAGAGGATGTTGAGGACGGAGCCTTCTTCGTAGATTCCTATCCGGAGCCCCTCGAAGATGGGAATGTTGCCTATTATGATGCCGAATCCGATGGGCACCAGCAGCAGCGGCTCCCACTCCTTGACTATGCCCAGAGTAATGAATATCACCCCTATGACAATCATCACGAGATGCTGCCAGGTGCAGTTGGCAAAACCCGTGAACTGCCAGAACTGGGCAAGGGAGTCAATGATCTGCTCCATCAGGCAAGCTTGAGTATTTCGGCTCCTTCAAGCACAGAGTCGCCCTTCTGGACGAGGATGGCGGTGACGGTGCCGTCCTGTTCGGCCTGGATTTCGTTCTCCATCTTCATGGCTTCGAGGACCGCGAGCTTCTGGCCTTTCTTTACAGCCTGGCCCTCCTTGACGTCGACGCTGATGATGACGCCGGGAAGGGGAGAGCATACTGCTGTGCCCTGTGCGCCTGCTGCAGGAGCGGCGGGAGCGGCCGGTGTGGCGGGAACGGGAGCGGCTGCCTGGGCCTGGGGCGCGGCTGCAGGCTGCACTGCGGGAGCGGCGGGCTCTTCGCCAAGATCCACCTGATAGGGGACGCCGTTGACGGTGAGGCTGGCGTTGCGGCCTTCGATGCCGAGTATGTCTACGGAATATTCCTTTCCGTTGATTTTGAAATTATAGCTTTTCATTTCCTGAAATTGTTTTTCTGAAGAGGTGGGATTTGTCGCCCCATGTGGAGGGGAGGTCGCGGCGTATTGTAACAAAGCCGGGCTCGGGGTCATGGACGCTTTCCGACAGGTACAGATGGAGGGCTGCAGCTATTGCGGCGGGCACTTCGTCGCCTCCGGAGCAAAGGCTCAGGGCCATGGCGATTGCCGCCGCAGTCTCCGCGTCAGCCGTCTTGGGGGAGGATTTCTTGCCCCTGGACTTGAAACGGCCCGTGAAGACGGCTCCCGACAGGCTGTACACCAGGAAGAGCACGATGAGGGCCGAGAATACCACGAGCACCGCCACCAGTGACAGGGTGAAGCCGTGGGGGTCAAGATCCTTCATGCGCATGGCGCCGGGATGGTCCGAAAGGGCGAGTATGACTGACGGGAGTATCATAGCGGAAGGTTGTCGTGTTTCTTGGCGGGGAGATCCTGGCGCTTGCCGTCCAGGACCTCGAAGGCCCTGATGACACGGAAGCGGGTGTTGCGGGGCTCAATGACATCCTCGATATAGCCCTTCCGGGCGGCCTGGTAGGGGTTGCAGAAGAGTTCTTCGTATTCAGCCTTCTTCCGGTCCTTGAGGGCCTCGCGTTCGGGGGAGCCGGGCTCCAGGCTGCCGAGTTCCTTGCCGTAGAGGATTTCGACGGCTCCGTCGGCACCCATGACTGCGATGTTGGCGGAGGGCCATGCGTAGTTGATGTCGCCGCGCAGCTGCTTGCAGCTCATGACGATGTGCGCGCCGCCATAGCTCTTCCTGAGGGTTACCGTGACCTTGGGGACGGTGGCCTCGCCGTAGGCATAGAGGAGCTTGGCGCCGTTGGAGATGATGCCGCCGTACTCCTGCTGGGTGCCGCAGAGGAAGCCGGGCACGTCGACCAGGGTGAGCAGGGGGATGTTGAAGGCGTCGCAGAAGCGGACGAAGCGGGCCGCCTTGCGGCTGGCGTTGATGTCGAGCACGCCGGCAAGCACGCCGGGCTGGTTGGCCACCACGCCTATGCTCCTGCCGCCCGCATGCGCGAAACCTACAATGATATTGCGGGCGAATCCCTCATGCACCTCGAAGAAGTCGCCGTCGTCGACTATGCTGCGTATCACCGCATACATGTCGTAGGCTTTGTTGGGGTTGTCGGGGACTATGGAATTGAGCGCATCGTCGGTGCGGCCGGTGGGGTCGGAGGTGGGGCGAAGGGGAGCGGGACCAAGGTTGTTCTGCGGCAGGAAACTCAACAATCGCTTTACCTTGGCAATCGCATCTTGTTCTGTTTGAGCGGAAAAGTGTGCGACTCCCGATTTGGTGGCGTGAATCGAGGCCCCGCCGAGTTCGTCCTGGGTGACTTCCTCTCCGGTGACGGACTTGACTACCGCAGGACCCGTTAGGAACATGTAGCTGGTCTTGTCGACCATGAGGGTGAAGTCGGTGAGGGCGGGGGAGTAGACGGCTCCGCCGGCGCAGGGGCCCATGATGAGGCTTATCTGGGGAATGACGCCGCTGGCGAGGATGTTGCGCTCGAAGATTTCGGCATAGCCGGCAAGGGCGTCGATGCCCTCCTGGATGCGGGCGCCGCCGGAATCGTTGAGGCCGATGAGCGGGGCGCCGACTTTCATGGCAAGGTCCATCACCTTGCAAATCTTTTCGGACATCGTCTTGCTGAGGGAGCCGCCGCTCACGGTGAAATCCTGGGCGTAGACAAAGACCAGACGGCCGTCGACAGTGCCCTGACCGGAGACTACGCCGTCGCCGTCGGGGTGGGAGGCATCCATTCCGAAGTTGGTGCAGCGGTGATGGACGAACATGTCGAATTCCTCGAAACTGCCGGGGTCGAGAAGGAGGGCTAGACGCTCCCGGGCGGTCAGTTTGCCTTTAGCATGCTGGGCATCTATGCGCTTGGCGCCTCCGCCAAGGCGGGCGGTGGCGCGGCGCTCGACAAGAGCCTTTATTTGTTCGTCTTGAATGCTCATTTATGTCGTATTTTGATGATTAACAAAAATGTTATAGCTTGTTACAATTTCGTTTTATTGGTTAATTATATGCTAATTATGTAGTCTCTTATGTTTTTGACCAAAAAGTAGAGCGCAACGCAGGAAAACCGCCTGATATTGGCCTTGCGGCCTCTGTCGCACTGGTACAAAAGGGACTTTGTGCCTGCCGGAGTGGCCACTCCTATCCATACTGTGCCCTCGGGGTAGGTGGCGTCGCCGCCCTCGGCGAGACCGGTGGTCGCAACGGCAAAAGTGCTGCCCGTGAGCTCTCTCACCCCGCGGGCCATCGCCTCCGCGACCTCGGAACTTACAACTCCGTGCCGCTTTATCAAGGAGCCTGGAACACCGAGGACGGACTCCTTTACAGCGACCGCATACGAAGTGACGGAGCCGAGATAATATTCGGAAGAACCGGATACGGTGGTAAGCAGGTGCGAGATGTATCCGCCGGTGCAGGACTCGGCCGCACTCAGCGTGAGGCCGCTGCCTTTGAGGAGAAGGGCTATTTTTTCCTGGGCTGTCATTTGACGGAGCTTTTGGACTGAAGGTGACGGAGTATGCTGCCGACCAGTTTTGGCCCCTCCCTGACCAGGCCCATGCGGACCACGAGCAGGGAAGCTCCGCATTCAAGGGCGTTCCGGGCCTGCTGAGGAGTCTTTATATGGCAGTTGGCGATAATGGGAAGCCTGCCGCCGCTGTGGGCGGCAATGAACTCAATCTGCTTGAAACTGCGCGCCTCGATGCCGTCGACGTTGTTGAGGAGGCAATAGGAGACAATATCCTCCAGTTCTTCGAAAGGCATGGTTTCGGGGACCTTGACCACTATGGGTTTGTAGTTGTCGTAGGTGAGACGTGCGTCGAGAAGATCGTCGAAGATGTCGGTTTCGGGATTGTCGGTGATGTCGATTACGAAGAAGTCGCAGAAATCGTAGGCCAGGCAGAACGAACGGAGGTAATCGCCTGAAATACAGGCGGCAAGTATATCGTCCTGGGGATCGGCCTGGATGTTGGCAATGGCCTTGCGTATGGATTTGACGTCGGGGAAGGGGCCTATTTCGACAAAGCTGAAGCCAAGGTCGTTGAGGTCGTTGTACAGTTCTCCGGCGACGTCGAGGCCGGCTCCGAGACCCACGGGGTTGTAGAAGTCGAGGCCGAAGACCTCCCTTTCCAGACCTACGGGGCGGTTGCCGTGGACAAGGCGGTTGACAAAACGCCCCCCGGGAATCTTGCCCTCGAACTTGAAGTATTTGAGGGCGATGGCGCTGGCTTTGTTGTTGTCCGCGATGCGCTTGGTTATGGGCCTTATCAGAAAACGGTACATACAGACAACAAATATAAAAAAAATTACTTGAATTCCTTGTACCGGCCGTCTTCATAGAAGACGACGATGCGTTCTATCTCGGAACCGGGGACGAAGGAAGGAGCGGAAGGGAGTTCCTGCCGGTCATCCTGCAGGGGAGAGCCCTTGTACATGCGGCCGCGCCCGGTAAGAAGCCAGTCGAGGCTGAGGGCAGGGTAGTTGACGGCCAGGCCCTGCAGGAAATCGAAGCCGGGCTTGTTGCGGCCGGCAAGTATATGCGACACGCTGGCGCGCGCCACGCCGAGTGTGTCGGCGAGTTGTGACTGGCTCAGATTCTCGGCTGCCAGGAACTTTAGGAGACGGTCGTTCATTTCATTCCGTTTGTTTTACAAAAGTAATCAATTAAATTCAATTATCAAATGGAGGACAGGGAAGAAGAATGGCCAACAAAAGGCAAAAACGCCGCTACAATGAGCTGAAATTTAATAGAGGTAATGCAACTTATTTATTTGGTACTACGTAATTTAACACCTAAAAACCAACAAAATTTGCCATTCCCCGGACCTTCAACACCATCGAAAAGCCCCGGACTATATTTTATTTATACTTTAGAAAAATACTATAAATATCTGATATATAAAGATATATGCGCAGTCAAATTTGGTTATAAGAAATTCTTATACTGCCGTTGAGGGGCTATTTCGGGGCAGGGGAGTGCCAAGCTGGATTGTTTACAAAAGTTAACGCGCCAATATCACATTTCCTTTCATTTTGTAAACCTATTTTTTGCTAACTTTGTCCCGATGATACCGGACATAAAAATTCAGGATTTCGATTATCCGCTCCCCGAAGAGAGAATCGCAAAATATCCTCTTCCACGCAGGGACTCGTCAAAACTGCTCGTCTACGATGGCGGCTCATGCTCCGACCATATTTTCAGCGACATCCCCTCGCTCCTTCCGCAGGGTTCGCTCATGGTATTCAACGACACAAAAGTCGTCCCGGCCCGTCTGTTCTTCAGGCGCAGCAGCGGCGCGCATGTCGAGATTTTCTGCCTCGAACCCCATTTGCCCTCCGAATACAATACTTCATTTGCCAGCAAAGGCACTTGCAGCTGGAAATGCGTCATCGGCAACGCCAAGCGGCTCAAAACGGGCGAAACGCTCACTCTCGATTCCGACGATCCCGCACTTGCGGCACTGAGCCCCCAGGCCCGCCTCATTGAAAGGGACGGACGCACGGGTATCGTAGAATTCAGCTGGCAGACCGGCGCCGACTTCTCGCAGCTTCTCGACCTGTGCGGACGCATCCCCATTCCTCCGTACCTCAACCGCGACACCGAGCCCGTCGACCTGGAACGCTATCAGACCACCTACGCCCGCATTCGCGGCTCCGTAGCTGCGCCCACCGCAGGCCTGCATTTCACCCCCGAGACCCTTTCCCGGATAGCCTCCCGCTGCATTGAGACCGAAAATATCTGCCTGCATGTGGGCGCCGGGACCTTCCTTCCTGTCAAGAGCGAGTCCATTTCCGGACACGCAATGCACAGGGAACCATTCGTGGTGAGCAGGAAGCTCCTTGAGAAGCTCGCCGGCCGCAGCGGCGGGGTCGTAGCTGTAGGCACCACATCCGTACGCACGCTCGAGTCGCTCTATTACGCCGGCGTGAGCTGCATAGAAACAGGCGAGCCGAAGGAGACGGGACAATGGGACCCTTACGCTGACGGCACGAAGGACTACAGCACCGGGGATGCCCTGGGCGCGCTTGCGGAGTATGTTGCCCGCAGCGGGCAGGAGTCGCTCAGGCTCGGTACCCGTATCATCATCGTCCCCGGGTTCCGCTTCCGTATCGTCGATGCGCTGGTGACCAATTTCCATCAGCCCCAGAGCACCCTGCTGCTGCTCATAAGCGCCTTTGTCGGAGGCGACTGGCGCACAATATACGACCATGCACTAGCAGGAGGCTACCGCTTCCTCAGTTATGGCGATTCTTCCTTGCTATTCAGAAGATAATTCCTAAATTTGTCCGCACAAAACAGAAACGCCATGGTCGACCTGTCAGAATTCGAAGACATACGTCCCTACAGTGACGAAGAAGCGGTAGAAGCCCTCAACCGGGTTTCCCGCCATCCAATGCTTCCCCTCATCTCCAAGTACCTTTTCCCAAGGGAAGACGTCGGCATTCTCGCCCAGACCCTCAGGAAAGTCAAGAGCATCGATGAATTCCAGGCCGTAGTGATGATCGACGTCATCAACGCCGTCCTCGCCCGCACCTCCGAGGGCTTCACCTTCGGCGGCATGGAGAACCTCACCTCCATCGACGGCAAGTTCCTGGCAGTGTCAAATCACCGTGACATCGTCCTCGACCCGGCTCTCATACTCTATGCCATGCACGCCTCCGGAATCCCCTTCGCAGAGCTTTGCGTGGGCAGCAACCTCCTCCAGAGCCCCCTCATCGAAGACCTCATGAAGTCGAACCGCATGATCAAGGTCATCCGCGGCATAAGCGCCCGGCAGATGTACCTCAATTCGCACACCCTTTCCAAGTATATCAGGCTCTCGATCACATCGGGCACCTCCTCAATCTGGGTAGCCCAGAAAGAAGGACGCTCCAAGAACGGCATCGACAAGACAGAACAAGGCCTCCTCAAGATGTTCGACATGAGCGGCGAAAAGGGCTTCGAAGAAAATTTCAAGGAGCTCAACATAGTTCCAATGAGCATCTCGTACGAATACGAGCCCTGCGACGCCCGCAAGGCCCGCGAAATCCTTCTCAGCCGGGACGCCCCCTACGTCAAGAAACCCAAGGAAGACCTCCACAGCATCCTCACCGGCATACGCCAGTCCAAGGGCCACATCCACCTCACAGTCGAAAAGCCACTCACTGCAGAAGAGATAGCTGATGGCGCCGCCTATAACGGCAACGACCGCTACCAGCACCTTCGCTCGATACTCGACAGGCGCATCCGCGGCGGATACCATCTCTGGAAGACCAACTACATGGGCTACGACCTCATGAACGGCACCTCCGAATTCCTTGGCATCAAATACCTTCCCGAAGACCTCGACAACTTCAAGGCCTATACGGAGCACAAACTCTCAAAAATAGAAAAGCGCCTCGACAAAGGCGCTCTCCGTGATATTTTCTGGCACATCTACGGCAACCCCGTAGAGTCCAAGAAGAATCTTTAGTTACTTCTAAATAGTTATTACCAGGCCTGCATTGAGCAGGGTGTTGAACCTCGCGCCAAATAAGGCCTGCCTGCTGGTCGGGAAGACGAGGGCATCCGTGCCCACGAAGAAGTTGAGTATGGGCAGCTTGAAATTGAGCGCCAGACCGAAGTCGGTTCCGTAGTTGGAAAATCCCAGGGAACCTGCCAGACTGATAAAATCGGCGGGCGTAACGTCTACACCTGCGCGGACTTCCGTAAGGTACTTGCGGAAAGTACCCAGGACACCGACAGAAAGCCTGTCGTAGAAAGGCATGCGGTACTTGGCGCCGACATGGGCGGTAACGTCAAGTGACGTGGTGTAATGGGCTGTTTCATCAACCTCGACGGCGAAGAGCCGGGTGCCGATCTCGTCATTGTTTTCGGAGCCGGTGGCGAAGTAAGAGGTGTTGAACGAAAAAGCGCCGCCGATGGTGCGGTTCCAGGTAATGAAGCCCAGATCGATCAGGGAAGCGCTTAGGCTCAAGCCCTCGACAGGCTCGAAGGTTGCACCCAGATCGAGTCCTGCACCCCAGCCGGCAATGCTCTTGTGGCCGCCGAGCACGTTGGTCAGCAAATGCACGTAGTCGACGTCGTACATGTCATACAGCAGGTCGGTTCCATTGGAAAAAGTGCCGACCTGGAAGCCTGCGGGAGAGGCCACATCTACACGTCCGGTAATGGATCCCTTGATGTACTCGTCGGGCTGGCCAAGCTTCTCAAGTGCCACATCGGAGGCCAGGTCGACGAGCCGGGCGCCGGCCAGGCCCACAAGGCCCTTGATACGTCCGCCGACGGTAACAAGGTCGCCGATTTTTTGCGTGTAGCCCAGCGCCACTTCGGTATAGGCGTTTGCCGAGAGATTGACTCCGGAAAAAGTGTAATCCGGAATCCATACGTCTTCTGCAAAGCCCACGAGGGCGCTTTTGCCCGAGTAGATGAATTCGTAGGGGAACTTGAGGGACGAATCGGAACGCAGGTTTAATTCTACGCTGAACCTGTTGCTTTCCGTCTGGCGGCCGAAAGTGAGCAGGTTGACGTTTGCATTGAGAAGCAGGGCGTTCTGCCTGTCGAAACCTGCCAACGCCTCTTCAGTGGAGACAGAAGAATCGAACAGGAAGGCGGTCTGCGAAGAGTTGAGGAAGGATCCCAGCGACAGGTTCGAATGGGCGTCGGCAAGGATGTTGCCGATGCCCAGACTGAAGAATACGTAAGGCTCGCCGTCCACGGGGGCGCCGGGGTTTACGCGGTAAGAGTAGGTATAATTGTCGAGAAAATACCCGGTCTTGAAGTCCTGTGCGCAAACCGCGGCGGCCGCCGTGACGGTCAGAACTGCCGTGAGAAAGAGCTTTCTCATTTGACTTTCTGGATGGTAAGCTTCTCGGCGTTGATCTTGAGGGTCTGGCCCTTTGCGAAGGACGCTTTCTCGGCAGCCACAAAGTAAAGATCGAGGGTGGCGCTGTTGATCTCGCTGACATTCTTGCCGGAATTGTCAACCACGTGCAGAACTACCTCCGAAGTGACGGGGCTGCCGGGCTTGCCGGCCTTGATGACGGAATCGGAGGTGCCGGTAAGGCCGTCTTCTGAGGTCACGCTTGCGGTGATGTCAAAGGGGACAGTGCTCACGAACTCTATGTAGACATCGTACTCCTTGAGGGGGTAGTCAAGGCGGTCGAGCTTGAGTTTGAGGTCATTGAAAGTCTTGGTGACGTGGAGCTTGGTGCCTTTCTTGAAGGTGAGTGATGAATAGTACTTGGCGGCAATCTTAAAGTTGTAATCGCCGGCTGCGGAAAGGGCGGATACTCCCTTCTCGGGGATAAGCTCAAGTTCGGAAACGATGATATGCTCGGTCACACCATCCGAGACAGGGCCTGCCAGTACGTCGGGAATAACAATCGTGTCATACTCAAGGTTGTCAACATCATCGAGATCGAGAAGGAATGCAGTTTTGGTAAGCTTTGAACCTTTGGCTTGTATGCCGGTGAGCTTTGCGGACTTGGAGTCCACAGTCGCCTTGGCAGTGACATCTACAGGCTGGGAATAAGTGTTGTCAAACTCAAGAATCAGGCCGGCGTTGGAGGCAGAACCGGAGACGGGCTTGACGATGTCGGGAAGATCAAGGCTTTCAATTGTAAGCTCGCCTTCGACCAAAACTTTCGTATCGGTGGAACTGACATTGGCAGAAAGAGTTGAGGGAGCGGAAGCTACATAGTAATAACTGCCGGAAGAAGAAGTTCCGACATGAGACTCGATTGCAGAGTACTCTTTGTCAAGATCGATAAGCTCGAGGCTTTGAACCTCGGAGGAGCTGTCGATTTTCTTGTCAATGCCGGGGGCCTTGACATCCTCGAACAGGTTGCAGGAACTTGCGAGAGCAACCAGCGCTGAGAGCACAATAAAACTGAACTTTTTCATAACAAATAATATTGATTGAACTAATTGTCCGTTCTTTCTAACCCACAAATATAAAATAATTTCCGATACAATACAACTTTATGTGCCAAAAGTGCTATGTGTCCCCTTGTTACACAATTTATATTATGTTAACATTGATATATAATGCAGGTCCCCTGTTCAGAGAAACCGAAAATTTGTATATTTGTAGGTTAAATGACAAGGAATAGAAAACTTGACATAATCCTGCACGACGTGACGATAGAAAACATCGCCTCCGAGGGCAAAGCCATCGCACACGTCCGTCTCGATGAAGATCCAGAGGACGGCCCGGGCCGCGTCCTCTTCGTCGAATTCGCAGTTCCCGGCGACATCGCCGACATCCGCATCACCCGCAAGAAAAAGAATTTCCTCGAGGGCCGCATCGTCAGCATCAAAAAGCCCTCCGAGAGGCGCCTGGCACCGTTCTGCGAGCATTTCGGCATTTGCGGAGGCTGCCGCTGGCAACCCCTTCCATACGATATTCAGCTCGCCGCCAAACAGCGTCAGGTCTACGACCAGCTCACCCGCATAGGCCACCTCCAGGTTCCCGAAATCAGCCCTATTATCGGCTCCGAAAAGACCATCGAGTACCGTAACAAGCTGGAATTCAGCGCCTCCAACAGACGATGGATCTTCCCCGGAGAAGATCCCGAGGCCCTCGACGAGGCTTCCAGGCCGGGCCTGGGCTTCCACGTAGGCAAGTTTTTCGACAAGGTGCTCGATGTGAGGCACTGCTGGCTGCAGCGCGAGCCTACCAATGCAATTCGCTTGTTCATAAAGGATTACGTGCTTCGCAACGGCCTGTCCTTCTATGATATCCGCCAAAATTCCGGGTTCCTTCGCAACATGTTCGTCCGCACCACCGACGACGGCCAGGTGATGGTCATCATCTGCTTCGGCGAGGACTCCCCTGCCATCGTTCCCCTGCTCGAGGCTGTCGGGACCGCCTTTCCCGGCATCACCTCCCTTTACTATGTCATTAACACCAAGGGCAACGACAGCATCTCCGACCAGCACTGCATCCTCTTCAGCGGCTCCGACGCCATCTACGAAAAGATGGAAGGCCTGCGTTTCCGCATAGGTCCCAAGTCCTTCTACCAGACCAACACCGGCCAGGCCCTGCAGCTCTACCGCAAAACCCGCGAATTCGCGGCCCTTACCGGCACCGAAAACGTCTATGACCTCTACACCGGCACCGGCACCATCGCCCAGTTCGTGAGCGGCAGCGCTTCCAGGGTTATCGGCATAGAATACGTCCCCGAGGCCATAGAAGACGCCCGCGAAAACGCCCGCATGAACGGCATCACCAACTGCGAATTCTTCGCCGGCGACATGAAGGACATCCTCACGCCGGAATTCATCGCAGCCCACGGCTCCCCGGACGTTATTATCGCCGACCCTCCCAGGGCCGGCATGCACCCGGACGTAGTCGACACCATCCTCAAGGCCTCCCCCGCCAGGATAGTCTACGTAAGCTGCAACCCCGCCACCCAGGCCCGCGACATTGCCCTCTTGGCTTCCAGGTACCGCATCACCGCAGTGCAGCCCGTCGACATGTTCCCCCATACCCAACACGTAGAAAACATCTGCAAACTTGAATTATGCTGACTGAAATCATCTTCCTTCTCCTCGGACTGGCAATGGTCGTAGCAGGCGCCGACGCCCTTGTCGACGGAGCGTCCGCGATTGCCCGAAAACTCCATGTTAGCGAATTTGTAATCGGCCTCACCATCGTGGGCTTCGGCACTTCCTGCCCCGAGCTCGTAGTGAGCGTCAACGGCGCCCTTTCGGGCATTTCCGACATAGCAATCGGCAACGTCCTCGGGTCCAATATCTTCAACACCCTGCTCATCCTCGGCCTCACCGCCCTCATAATGCCCATAGGCATAACCCGCAGCAACCGCCGCCGCGACATTCCCGTCACCCTGCTCGTCACGGTGCTGCTGATATTGCTGGGCATGAAACACACACTATTCGGAATCAGTTCCGGCGATGGTCTTTCAAGAGCGGAAGGCATTGTGTTTCTGGCTCTTTTCGTCGTTTATATGTATTTCTGCTTCAAGAATGACGAAGGCTCCGACGAAGCTGCCCCCGAAAAGGAAAGGAGCACCTTCACTGCAATCCTCTTCACCGTCGCCGGACTTGCCGGCCTCATATTCGGCGGGCAGTGGTTCGTCGACTCCGCAGTCGGCATCGCCCATAAGATAGGGGTCAGCGACAAGTTCATCGCAGTCACCCTGCTTGCAGGCGGCACTTCCCTGCCGGAGCTTGCAGCCTGCGCCATTGCGGCGGCCAGGAAGAAAGGCCAGCTCGCCCTCGGCAACATACTCGGTTCCAACATCTTCAACATACTACTCATCCTTGGCACATCTGCCGTCATCCGCCCCATCTCATTCGCCAATATCGACCTCGTCGACGTCGTCGTCCTGCTCAGCAGCATGATACTCGTGGCGCTGAGTTCCCGCACCTTCAAGAAAGACCAGATCGACCGCTGGGAAGGTGCCATTTTCCTTGCCGTGTTCGCGGCATACTTTGTCTGGCTCTTCATTAAGCTCTGATAACCATGAACCTGCTCAAATTCAAACCCACCCAGTACAGCCTCGTCAACGTCAGCACCGGCCGCCGGTTCGAAGACACAGGCTGGCTCCTCGCCGACCCCGAAGCAAAAGACGCCTCCCTTATCCGTGCCGTCTACGAAAACACCGGATTCACCCCAAGGACAGACCTGCGCGGCCTCTACCGCTATGCCGACTGGATGCCCGCCAAGCGCATCCTCAAAGGCTCGGCGGCCCCAGTGAGCTACAAGTCCAAGGGCCTTGCGAAATATCTGGGTCTCAGTAATTTATACATTACTTTCAGCGGTTGGAACCCCAAGATTGGAGCCAAGATGAAGACCTGCTCCTTCAAGGAGACCGAGGCCTATTCGGTATGCTCCCGCCTCGACAGGAAAGAGAAGCGTACGCTCGTGGTCCAGTCGGCCGGCAACACTGCGCGCGCCTTCGCCCAGGTCTGCTCCGACAACGACATCCCCGTCGTAATCTGCATCCCCGAGGACAACAAGCACGACCTGTGGTTCCGCCACAAGCTCAACCGCTGCGTCAAACTCATAGCCGTTCCCCACGGCTGCGACTATTACGACGCCATCCGTCTGGGCGACAAGCTCGCAGAAAGCCCGCACTTCTTCCTTGAGGGCGGAGCCAAGAACGTCGCCCGCCGCGACGGTATGGGCACCACCCTGCTGAGCTGCGTCGAAAAGGCCGGCCGCATCCCCGACGTCTATTTCCAGGCCGTGGGCTCAGGTACCGGAGCCATCGCCGCATGGGAAAATGCCGAAAGGCTCGCCGCCGACGGCCGCTTCGGCGAAAACAAGATGCGCATCTACGTATCCCAGAACACTCCGTTCACCCTTCTGTACGACTCCTGGAAGGCCTGCTCCCGCCAGCTGTCCGATCTTACCCCCGAGCTCGGCCGCCGCGAGGCCGAGGTCATACTTGCCAAGGTGCTCTCGAACCGCAAGCCCCCCTACAGCATTGCAGGCGGACTGTACGACGTCCTCGTCAAGAGCTGCGGCGACGTCTTCCTCGCCTCCAACGACGACATAGTCTACTGGCTGCTGCAGTTCCGCAACCTCGAAGGCTACGACCTGCTGCCGGCCGCCTGCGTCGCCGTATCGTCCCTGGCCCAGGCCGTCAGCGACGGCAAGGTCGGCAAGGACGAATGCATCATGCTCAACTGCACCGGCGGCGGCATCCTCGGTTCCATGGGCAACGGTTACTTCCTCAAAGACCCCGACCTCGTCCTGAGTCCCGACCTCGATTCCGAAGAAATAATCGGCAAAGTAACGGCGCTATTCTGACCCCGACGTCAGAAATTCAGGGCCACGCTGACATTGAGGGCCCAGTACTCGGCAAAATTCGAAAAGATGTCCTCAGCAGGCACGTAGTAGCGGGTATCAGGGTCCCTGATGCTTTCGTGGTCGCCGCACACCTGCAGCGAAAGGAGGAAATCCACACACTTCGCAGAATGGACGTTGACCCTGTAGCCGGCGCCCAGGTTGACGCGGGCGGTGGTCTCATACAGGCTTGCCGTGGGAAATGCGGCAGCGATCCCCGCATGCAGCAGCGGGCCGTTGGAACAGAGTCCGGAGGGACACCACCGGCCCCGCAGTTCGAGCGGAATCATCCACCTCTGCGAATATACTCCTATGAGGCCCGAATAGAGGGAAACGTTGACCCGGCTGCCCAGGTCGAGGCCCGCGCAGGCAAGGACCGAGCCGTTGGAGAAATAGCGCCAGGTGCGGTCGTTGTCGACTATGCGCGCCCCGGAGCTGTAGATATAGTTATGCTGCCAGGTTTTCAGGGCGGTGCCGGTGTACCCCCACTCCAGGCCGAAACTCGGACGGGGCCGCCACGCGCTCAGGCCCTGGCAGGCAAAGAGGACAAGGAACAGAGTCAGAAGGACTTTTTTCATAGCCTGAAGAGTATTGTGAGCTGGGGGTAAAGGGCCTGGATGATGCCGTTGTTGTATATGCTCAGGCTCGGGGAGAAATAGCTGCGTTCGTCCTCGTTGCGGCGCACATGCACGCCCAGTTCGCCCGTGAACGAAAGGTCGAGGCTGACGCGGCCGTCGAAATCGAAACGGCAGCCGGCACCGCCACTGAGCGCCAGGGCTATGCCCTCGTTGTCGCCGAACAGGGACACGAGGTCGATTCCGCGGCCCTTGTCGTGATCGCGGACGTAGCCTGCGGAAACGCCCGGGCCCACGTAGAACGTGAGCTGCGCCGCTCCCCTGCCGGTGTGCTCGAGCACGTAGAACCGGGAGACATTGGCCTTGAAGCCGGGATATGAACAACGGCTCGTAGGTACGCCGTAGATGTCGATGAATGCTGTCGCCGAGTAGAAGATCCCTCCTGTCTCGGGAAAACGGACGGCAGCCCCGACGCCCTTGGGAGAATTGAAGATGCCCAAAGATTCCTGCGCGCCGGATTTGGGCGCGGCCAGGCCGAGGAATAAAACAAGCAGCACTATGTATCGAAGCTTGCCGTACACAGTACGAAGGTAGGCAAAACTTTGATTATATCCAATAAAAAAGCTATCTTTGGCTCCGCAAAACCTATAATCCTATGGCAGTAGACATCCGACAGGTCACAACCCGCAAGCAATTGCGCACTTTCGTCAATTTCCCGGAAAAGCTTTACCGGAACAATCCCTATTACGTCCCGCCCCTCGTGTTCGACCAGATGGACACCCTCGACCCCGTCAAAGGGGCCGCCCAGGAGTTCTGCAAGTCGGCCCTCTACCTCGCCTACAAGGACGGCGAGCTCTGCGGCAGGGTTGCAGCCATAGTCAATTTCAAGGCCAACGAGCAGTGGAATCACAAGGAAGTCCGCTTCGGATGGATAGACTTCACCGACGACGCCGAGGTCGTCGACGCCCTCATGGAAAAGGTGTACGAATTCGGCCGGCAGCACGGCATGGAATCGGTCGTAGGCCCCCTGGGCTTCACGGATTTCGATCCCGAGGGCATGCTGGTCTCCGGTTTCGATGCCCTGAGCACCATGGCGCTCATCTACAACCACCCCTATTATAACGACCACATGCGGCGCCTGGGCTTCGAAAAGGACGCCGAATGGATGGAATTCAAGGTCTTCATGCCCGACCGCATGCCGGAGCGCCTCGAGCGGATGTCAAAAATCATCCGCGAGCGCTGCAACGTCCACGTCAGGCCCCTTACACGCAGCATCGTCCGCAGGGAGGACTACGGCACCAAGGTCTTCAAGATCATCAACGAATGCTACAAGGACCTCTACAACTTCACCGTCCTCCCCGATCACATGTCCAAAAAGTACCTCGATTTCTACCTCAGCATACTCGACCTCAAGTACGTCTGCGTCATCGAGAACGAAAAGGACGAAATAGTCGCCTTCGGCATCACCATGCCATCCATAGTCCGCGCCCTCCAGAAGAACCGCGGCAAGCTTTTCCCCTTCGGCTGGTGGCACCTTCTCAAGTCGATGTACATCAAGCACGAAGAGGGTGTCGAAATGCTTCTCATAGGCGTACGCCCCGACTACCAGAACACCGGCATCAACTCACTCATCTTTGCCGACCTCTTCCCCAGGTACCTCAAATGGGGCGTCAAATGGGCCGAAACCAACGCCGTCCTCGAAACCAACCTCAAGAACCAGGGCCAGTGGCGCGACTTCGAGACCGAAACCGTCAAGCACCGCATCTCCTATATCAAGAAACTCGAGTATTAAGTGTCTCCATCCGTGGCTCAGACCCCTCATACCGCACTCGTACCGCTTCCCGAAAGGATGCGTCCCCGCGACCTGTCAGAATACGTGGGGCAGAAGCACCTCGTAGGCCCCGGCTGCGTGCTGCGCAACATGATCGACAGCGGCAACCTGACCTCCTTCATCCTCTGGGGTCCTCCCGGCGTAGGCAAGACCACCCTCGCCAGCATCATAGCCCATACCCTCGACAGGGAGTTCTACACCCTGTCCGCCGTGAGTTCCGGGGTCAAGGACGTAAGGGACGTGATAGACCGGGCCCGGAACAAGTCCCTCTTCTCCGCCTCCGCCGCACCCATACTCTTCATCGACGAAATCCACCGCTTCAACAAGGCCCAGCAGGACGCCCTCCTGGGAGCTGTCGAGGCCGGCGTCATAGTCCTCGTAGGAGCCACCACCGAGAATCCTTCCTTCGAGGTTATCTCTCCCCTTCTCTCACGGTGTCAGGTATTTGTCCTCAAGTCACTTGAAGCCGACGACCTCAAGCTTCTATTGAACCGCGCCCTCACCACCGACCCGTACCTTCTCGAACGGCACATCGTGCTCTCGCAGCCAGAGGCCCTCCTGCGGCAGAGCGGCGGCGACGCCCGCAAGCTTCTCAACATCCTTGAAATAGTCGCCGACGCCACTCCCCCTCAGCCCGACGGCACCACCGTCATCGACAACAAGGCCGTCAACTCCTGCCTCGAAGAGAACATGGCCGTCTACGACAAGGACGGCGAGATGCACTACGACATCATATCCGCCTTCATCAAGTCCGTACGCGGTTCCGATCCCAATGCCGCAGTGTACTGGATGGCCCGCATGCTCGCCGGCGGCGAAGACCCTCTCTTCATAGCACGCCGTCTCTGCATACTCGCAGCCGAGGACATCGGCCTTGCCAATCCCAACGCCCTCCTGCTGGCCGACGCCACCTTTCGCATCGTCCATTCGATAGGCATGCCGGAGGCCCGCATCCCGCTGAGCGAATGCGCAGTGTATCTTGCGAGTTCGCCCAAGAGCAATTCTGCATATCTCGCTATCGACGGAGCCCTGGCCGCAGTCAAGGAAGACAAGACCGCCCCCGTGCCCCTGTATCTGCGCAACGCGCCCACCTCGCTCATGAAGGAGCTTGGCTACTCCGACGGCTACCGCTACGCCCACGACTACCCGGGCCACTTTACGGATCTGGAATTCATGCCCGACAGCATGCGCGGGCGCACCTTCTATGAACCCCAGCCCAATGCCCAGGAGGACCGCCTCAAAGCCTACCTCGCCGCCTGCTGGCCCAAATACTACACCAAGAAATGAACATTGTCAAGACCACGATTCCGGGGCTGCTGATCCTGGAACCCCATGTATTCAAAGACGCCCGGGGATACTTTTTCGAAAGTTTCTCCAAGCGTGATTTCTGCGAGTTTGCCGGCCCGGTCGACTTCGTACAGGACAACGAGAGCAAGTCGTCTTACGGCGTAATCCGCGGGCTGCATTTCCAGAAGCCGCCATACACGCAGGCCAAGCTGGTGCGCTGCGCCCTGGGACGCGTGCTCGACGTCGTGGTCGACATACGCAAGGGCTCCCCCACTTTCGGCAAGCACTTTTCGGCCGTCCTGAGCGAGGAAAACCACCTGCAGCTCTTCATTCCCAAGGGTTTTGCACACGGTTTCTCCGTCCTGAGCAAGACGGCGGTGTTCCAGTACAAGTGCGATGAGTTCTATCACCCCGAGGCCGACGCCGGCATCCAACTGTCCGACCCCGCCCTCGGCATCGACTGGCTCATCCCCGAAGAGGACCGCATCATCTCCCCCAAAGACCTCGCCCGTCCCTGCCTCCGTCCTGAGGACGCCATTTAGCCGAAGATGGCGGTGCCGATGCGGACGATAGTGGCGCCGTAGCGAATGGCGATGCGCCAGTCGCCGGACATGCCGATGGAGAGCTCGCGGAAGTCGGTGTATTCCGGGAAAAGATCTACAAGATAGTCGTAGAAAGCCTTGATGCGGCCGAAGTCGGCGGCTATGGTATCCTCGTCGGGGGTGTTGGTGGCCATGCCCATCAGGCCGCAGAAACGGATGTTCGGAAAGCTTCCGGCGCGGAACAGGATATCCAGTATCTCCTCCTCGCCGAAGCCCTGCTTCGAGTCCTCCGCCGCAATGTGAAGCTCCAGCAGAACGCTGACCGTCCTGCCCTGCTGCCTGCCCCAGTCGTTTATAGCCTCAAGCAGATGAAGGGAATCGACAGACTGGACAAGGCTGGCGTATGGCAGGACCATCTTGAGCTTGTTGGTCTGCAGGTGCCCTATGAAATGCCACTCAATGCCCTGGCCCTCGAGGGCCTGAGCCTTGGCGGCGAATTCCTGGGGACGGTTTTCGCCGAAAGCTGTCTGAGAGGCAGACATGGCCTCCCGGATGTTTTCGATGGGATGGAACTTTGAAACTGCCACCAGTTTTACTCCTGATGGCAGTTCCGACTTGATCTGAGAAATATTGGATGCGATGCTCATTATTTGCGGTTCTTCTGCTGCTGGCGCATCTGCTGCTCCTGCATTCTCTGGGCCTCCTCAAGCCGCTGCTGCCACTTGGACTTCTGGACGGGTTTGCCTTCAGATGCCTTGAGCTGGGCGAGTATCTTTTCGGGGTGGACCATGAACTTCTTGATGAACCAGGTCTGGAGTATGGCAATGAGCTGCCGTCTACATGCGTCTCTCCGATCCCGCCTCCATCGAGGCCTGGGGCCAGGGGCACACGCGGCTTGCCGAGGTACGGGGCGATTCCATCAGCCTGCGCCTTCCCGATGACGCCCCCTACGTGCGCTTCACGGCCCGGTTCGACGACGGCGTCATCATCTACAGCAACGCTTTCGCAAGATACGATTCCGCGACCGCGGATTCACCTTTCACCGTGAGCCCCCACAGGGTCAACATCCTCCTGACCATCCTCTGGAACGCCGCACTGCTCCTGCTTGCCATCCTCATCCTGCGTTGCCTGCGGGTGGTTCTTCCTCACAAAAAAAAGGAATCCAGGCCCACGGTCGAGCAGCTCCGCTTCAGGGGCATCGTCCCTTAGCCTGGCCACCTCGGAGGGTATATCCTTCACCACAAAATAGCAGGGCTTATCTATGGGCCCGCGGCACAGCCGGTCAAAGTCGTCGCAGCTGTTCTGCGGCTCGCGCATCGTATAGAAATAATGGGCGTAGCTCTTGAAGTACGCGGGCTTCACGTAGCAGTCTTCGCCCTGAAGCGAAATGTAGAAGTCGATGGCCGAAGCCTGCGAGTACTTCTCGACCTGAGGCGCTGCCGACAGAATCGCCGTCATGGCGAAGAACAGGTGCCCGGCGGCAAGCGGCACGAATGCGGCGGGGCTGCGGCGCCTGCGGAACACGATGCTGAACCACACGGTCACCGCGAGAAGCACCACACCGGCAAGCGCTTCGAAGCCTTTCCAGTCCGCCGTCGCCTGCATGCAGCTCACGGCGAAGGGGTCGTGCACCAGAGGCACCAGCCTGTCCTTGAAGGAGTCGAAGAACACGAGCGCCGCGAGCACGAGGGCGAAGGCTCCCGCGATGACGCTGAGCATGACTCCCTGCCACCGGCGGAACTTCATCCTGCCGTCGATCATCCGGGAGGCGGAGTAAGCGGCAAGGAAGGAAATGGGGAAGTAGCAGAACGACGAATAATGGACTATCTTGGTGCGGACGATGGTGAAAAGGACAAGCACCACCGCCAGCGAGCAGACCATCCATCCCAGCAGGGATACCGTACGCCGCTCTCCTTCGTGCCTTGTATTGCGCCTGCTCAGGGCCGGCAGGGCGAAAACCGAGGCCGGCACCACTCCCAGCAGGAGTATGACGAAGTGGTACAGCAGGAAGCCACCGTGCCCGGCGTCCTTGGTGCGGAAGAGCCTCACCTGGTAGTTGATGAAGTCGGAGATGACGTCGGCGTGGCCGCTTGCGGCAAGGAAGATGAACCAGCTGCCCCCGGCAAGGGCGAGCACCGCCACGAACACGGCCACGTCCTTCCAGCGGAAGCTGAAGCTGAAGCGCCTGGCGGCAAGCCATACTGCGAAAGTGAGCACGAATACGAGTATGGCGACGGGGCCCTTGGTGAGCGTGGCGAGCCCGATAAAGAAGGCGCTGAGCGCCGCGTGCCGCGTCCTGTGCGCTTTGGCCGAAGGGTCAGCGTAGCGCGAGAAGAAATATATTCCCAGGAAGATGAAGACGTTGAACCAGGGGTCGATGATGCCCGACTTGAAGTAGAAGAAAGGCAGGAACGATACCCCGTACATCATGGCCCACAGGAGACCGAAGCGCTCGTCCTCGGTCCTTCGGCCAATGTTGAAGAGGATCAGCAGGGTGACGATGCCCATGACGGCGTTGGGAAAGCGGGCGGCGAACTCGTTGACGCCGAAAACCTTCATGCTCAGGGCCTGGGCCCAGATGAACAGCGGCGGCTTTTCCCAGAAGGGTTCGAAGTTGATGCGGACGTTGAACCAGTCGCCGGTGACGAGCATCTCGCGGGCCGATTCGGCAAAATTGATTTCGTCCCAGTCGAAGAGGCGCACCGACCCGATGCCCGGAATGAACAACAGGGCCGCAAGCAGGGCGATGAGGGCGTTGAGAATGAGCGTCCGTTTCATTTTCGGAAGAGGATGAGCTTCTTGGCGCTGAAGTTCCAGACGAACACTATCATGCTGGCAAGCAGCTTGGAGAGCAGGTAGTGCATGCCCAACCTGTGCGCGAAGATCCACATGAACAGCTCGGTAAGCCCCAGGCCTACGATGCCTATAGCCGCAAAAATCGCCATCTCCGCCGCCCTGCTGTTGAAGCGATGGCTGTCGAAAACCCACGTGGTGCTGAGAAGGTAGGTGACCAGCAGGCCGCTCACGAAGGCTATCGCCGTCCACAGCAGGAGGAGGCGCTTGCCGAATACTTCCGTGAGCAGGGTAAGTACGAGGAAGTCGACGACGGTGGCGCTGAAGCCGGAGATGCCGTAGCGCATCAGCTGTATCCAGACGTTGCCGGTCTTCTGCTTGAAGAGGGAGAATAACTTGTTCATCGGGCGGGGAACAGTTTGCTGCGGCACAAGTGCCATTTGCAGAAGCGGTACAGTACGGAGACCCTGAGCACGCCCAGCCCGTAGACGGTGCTGCGGCGCAGGTTGATGGAAGAGGCGTCGGCGAAGTACTTGGTGGGACAGGTCACTTCGCCTATCTCGTAGCCGTACCAGAAAACCTGGGCGGCCGTTTCGTTGTCGAAGATGAAGTCGTCGGAGCAGACGGAGTAGGGGATGGTCCTGAGCACTTCGGCGCTGAAGGCCCTGTAGCCGGTGTGGTACTCCGACATCTTCTGGCCCAGGAAGATGTTCTGGAAGAAGGTGAGGAAGCGGTTGGAGATGTATTTGACGAGGGGCATGCCGCCCTTTCTCGCACCCTTGCCCAGTATGCGGGATCCGAAGACCACGGGGTACACGCCGTTGGCGATCATGTAGGCCATGGACTCTATGAGCCTGGGGGTGTACTGGTAGTCGGGGTGGAGCATTATCACTATGTCGGCGCCGAGTTCGAGGGCCTTGGCGTAGCAGGTTTTCTGGTTGGCGCCGTAGCCGCGGTTTGCCTCGTGGAGGAGGATGTGGCTTATGCCGAGTTCGCGGGCCTTGTCCACCGTGCCGTCGCGGCTGAAGTCGTCGGTGAGGATTACGTCGTCGACTATGTCGCGGGGGATTTCCGCCCAGGTCCGGGCGAGGGTCTTTTCCGCATTGTATGCGGGCATCACGACGACTATCTTCTTCCCGTGTATCATTTGTTGTCCCAGTAGCTGCTGCTCTTCTTGATCTGGAGGATGTCGGCAAGGGCGGAGGCGTTGGCCGCGATGCGGAACTGGTAGGAGGCCCATGTGCCGGTGGGGACCCAGGAGACGGATATGTTGAAGCAGTGCAGGTCGTAGGTGAAGCTGAACTGCGTGGTGGTCAGCTTCCTGGCCTGCAGGTCGAAGCCGGAGTTGGCATTGATGGACAGGCGAGGAGTGAGCTTGATGTTGCCGCTGGCCTGGAGGGTCTGGGTTATTGTGGGAGTGCTCACGAGCTGCTCCTCCTCGATGGAATACTTCATCGAGCAGCTGAACGAGTAGCTCATGTTGACCGACCAGGGGACGTTGGGGTTGGTGTAGTAGAGCCAGCCGCCGGGGATGAATTCGCCCGTGACGGGATGGTAGAAGAAGCGTTTGTAGTAGCTCGCGGCGCCGTTGGCAATGGAGCCGAGACCTCCGCTGTCGGGGTCCTTGATGCCGTCGTTGCCCTTGATTTCACCCTTTCCGGAGAGGGAGTAGGAAGCGGATGCCGAGACGTTGTTGAGCCGCATGAGGCCCTGTCCCTCCATTACGGCGAACCGCGATATCTTCGTGCCTTTGGCCCCAATGGCATACGGGTCGAAGCTGGCGCTGGCGCTTATCGACACCTTGTCGAACAGGGTGGTGGACATGGAGAGGTTGACATTGCTCATGTTGAGGGAGTCGGCCAGGAAATTGTAGCCGGTGCTCACGTTGAGCTGGTCTATCAGCTTGACCTTCTTGGTGGCGGTGCCGGTGGTGTCGGCGAAGTCGCGCACCTTGGCCTCGAGGTTGTTGCCGAAGGAGATGTTGGCGGTGGCGGATCGGCCCTTGCTCGGAGGACCGTTGAGGTTGCCCTGGTAGATGTTGTAGTCGTAGCTCTTCTCGTTGCCGTTGACGTCGGTGTAGGTGAGGGTGCGGTAGCCGTTGGCGTAGGTGCCCAGCTCGGGGGCGAAGTTCATCGACAGGGAAGGGGATATGACATGCCGTATCGCCTGTATCTTGCGCCACGAGCCGAACTGGAACATGCCGTAGAGGCGCGTACTGAGCGCAATGGAACCCGAATACCGCTGCGTAATGCCGAAGGTGTTGAACTGGGTGCCCGGCCGCTCCTCGACCTTGTCGGTGTCGGGGTTGTAGACGTAGTCCTTCTTGCGGAACTGCCAGTTCTGGGCGTAGCTCACCGACGGGTTCACGTTGATGTAGTTGAAGAGCTGGAAGTTGGGCAGACCGATGCTGAAGTTGTGGGACATGCCGTTCTGGAACTTGTCCAGGAAGCCCTCCTGGCCGAATTCCTTGGCCTTGAAGTTGATCTTGTTCTGGAAGGAGGTGTTGTAGCCGAGGGATATCTTCTCATAGAAGCGCTCCTTGCCCACGCGCACCTTGCGCTTGAAGGGGTAGAAGGTGCTGACCGAGAAAGTGATGTTGGGGAGAGTGAAGGAGTACGAGGAGTCCCTGGAGCTTTGCGAGTGCAGGGCGTTGAGGCTGAAGTTGGCCTTGCCGTTGAAGTTGCGGGCGTAGGAGATGGAGGAGGATATCTGGTTCTGGAGCGCCTCGCTGACGGAGCGGGAGTTGTACTTGTTGTTGCCGGGAGAGGAGAAGTTGACCGAGGCGCTGAACGAGGTGCCGGGGTGGGCCTTGGAGTCCTGGGAGTGGGACCATTTGACCGAGAAGTTGTCGTACTGCTGGAACTCGTCGGTGTCGGGTTCGCCGGTCTGGTCGTGGGAGTAGGTGAGTCCTACGTTGCCGGAGAACTTGTACTTGACCATGTAGCGGGAGTTGAAGTTGACGGCGTAGGAACCAAGGGTGTAGTAGTCGCCGGTGAGGGAGATGTCGAGATAGTCGCCGAACACGAAGTACATGCCGGCGTCGCGCATGTAGAAGCCTCGGGCGGTTTCTTCGCCGAAGTTGGGCATGAGCAGGCCGGTGGCGCGTTCGGGGCGCTTGGGGATGAATCCGAAGGGCATGCCCACGAAGGGGAGCTTGACGTCCTCTACAACGAGGTATGCGGGGCCGAAGACGGTCTTCTGGGTGGGCTTGGTCATGACCTTGGCTGCAGTGAGCGAGAGGTAGTAGTGGGGGTACTCGAGGTCGCAGACCGTGTATTTGCCGTTGGTCATGTTGATGGTCTCGTCGGGCATCATCTTGACCCTGCCGCCGTGCAGGAGGGCGTTGTCTTCGGTGGTGAGAATGTTCTTTATGGAGGACTTGCGGGTGTTGAAGTTGTATTTGACCTCGTCCATGTTGTAGGTCTTGCCCTTCTGGGTCATGACGGGGCGGCCTGTCCATTCGCCTTTGAGGGAGTCGTACACGCCGCGGGCGAAGACGGTGCCGGTGTTCATGTCGTACTGCATGTAGGCGGAGGTGAGCTTCATGTCCTGGTACTCGACGGTGACGTCTCCATAATAATATATCATGCGCTGGCCGTCGGTGAAGACTTCGACTATTGAGTCCTTGGCCTCGGAGAAGGCGGGAAGTTCGAGGGAGCTCTTGCTGCGCATCTCGATGGAGTCGATGCGGTGGAGCGAATCGGCGCGGTGGAGGGAGTCCCTTCTGGCAAGGGCCGCAGAGTCGAGCTGGACTGTGCGGACGGTCTTGGGAACGGCACTGCTGAACACCCTGCGGGGCTGCCTCCGGCCCGCGGTCTGGGCGTTCAGGGCGCTCAGGCTGAGGGCTGCAAGCAGCACGGTGGCAAGCAATCGTCTGAAATTAATCAAATTCCCAAAAATTTTACTAAATTTGCCAATCGACAAAATTAACACTATTTTTTGAAACGCGCAATTTCATCTGTCCTGGCAGTGCTCCTTGCAGTGTTTTCTGCGGGGGGGCAGCCCCTCAGCCTCAGCCGTGTCGTCATCGATCCCGGCCATGGAGGCACCGACCCCGGAGCAATCAGCCGTGACGGCAAAAACTACGAAAAGACATTCACTCTCGACATCGCCACCCGCCTGGGCGAGAAAATCAAGGCGGAGTGTCCGGGCGTAGAAGTCGTCATGACCCGCACCAAAGACAAGAGCGTTGCCCTCAATGACCGTGCCGCAATTGCAAACAAAGCGGGTGCGGAGCTCTTTATTTCCATCCACATCAACTCAGCATCCTCGGCATCGCCCAACGGCTACTCCGTCCACGTCCTGGGCAAGTCGTCCAACAAGAACCGCGACCTCTTCGCCTACAACATGGACGTCTGCAAGCGCGAAAACTCCGTTATCCTCCTCGAGGACGATTATACCACCACCTACCAGGGCTTCGACCCGTCCGACCCCGAGTCATTCATCTTCCTGCAGCTCATGCAGAACTCCAATCTCGAGCAGAGCCTCGAGTTTGCCGAGACCGTAGCCTCGCACCTCAAGGGCGGCCCCATCAAAATCAACAGGGGAGTCTGGCAGGACCCGTTCCTGGTCCTCTGGCGCACAGCCATGCCCGCCGTGCTCGTGGAACTGGGCTTCATCTCCAATTCCACAGACCTCGACGCCCTCAAGAAGGCCGAGGACCGCGACGCCCTCGCCTCTCGCCTCTGCGCCGCATTCAAGGAATACAAGTCCCGCTACGATGCGAGCATGGTCCTGGGCTCGGAAACAAAGGAGCGGCCGGCCTCTTCCGGCACCGGATCCGCCGGGGCGGATGCTTCCTCCGGCGTGAGCTACGGAATACAGATATTTGCCGGCTCCAAGCGCCTGTCTTCCGGCGACAAGGCATTTATGGGCTACAAGCCCTTCGTCCAGGACACCGGCAAGCTTTACAAATATGTCATCGCGGTAGGGGACGACCTGTCCGAAGTCCGCGGCCATCTGAGTGAAATCCGAAAAAAATATCCCGACGCTTTTCTTGTGAAAATTACCGACGGCAAGGCGCAAGCAGTAAAATGACTCTTGGACGGATATCATTTTTTATATTCTGCAATGGAGCGCAAGGCATATTTATATAGAAATCGTTAATTCCGACAATGTCCGGATAAAGAATATATGAATTATATTAAATTACAACTTTTGTCAAGTTGCAACTTATTGATATACAGTATATTTTAAAATAAACGTTTCCAAATTTCGGTTTCACTATATACGGCATAAAAAATTAAAAAACAATAGCCGCAAAAGTTTTTTTTAATTTTTTTTTCAACCACCTTTGCAGTCCCGATGTCCCTTTTTTCTGAGTCGGGATTGTTGATGACAGATACAGACAGGCATATCAGTGTTTGGAACCATTTTCTCAAGATGGTAGCCGATATCGTCGAGCCCCAGAAGTTCGAGAATTGGTTCACCAAGGTCAGGCCTGTATCCCTGGTCGAATCCACCCTCACCGTCGAGGTCCCCTCCGACTTCGTCCGCGAGTATTTGGAGACTTTCTACCTTGACGTCATAAAAAAGACCCTCAAGCGCGTCATCGGCGCCGACGCCCGTCTCATCTATCTGGTCAAGCCCGTCAAGAGCCAGCCTGCCATGGCAGTCCCTGCCGCAGCCGGCACCGCCCCCGTCAACAGGGAGGTCAACATCACCGTCCCTCCTGCAGGCAATCCGGGACCCTTCATCTATCCCGGTCTCCAGAAGGTCCGCATCAACCCCAACCTCAATCCCGTCTACTGCTTCGCCAACTATATAGTGGGAGAGTGCAACAAGATGGGCTATACTGCCGGTACCGCCATTTCCGCCGCCCCCGGCAAGACGTCCTTCAACCCCCTGTTCATCTTCGGCGGTCCCGGTCTCGGCAAGACCCACCTCGCCCAGGCCATTGGCATCGCAGTCCACGAAAAGTTCCCCGAGCTCGTAGTCCGCTACCTCAACGGCCACGAATTCAAGATGCAGTACGTCGATGCCGTCAACGTCCGCAACAAGCTCAACGACTTCCTCGCCCTCTACAAGAAGATCGACGTCCTCATAGTCGACGACATCCAGGACCTCCAGAGCCCCGGAGCGCAGTCGGCCTTCTTCAGCATATTCAACTACCTGCACCAGAGCGGCAAGCAGCTCATCTTCACTTCGGACCGTCCCCCCGTGGAGCTCCAGAACTTCGAGGAGCGGCTCCTCTCCCGCTTCAAGTGGGGCCTCTCCGTCGAGCTCCTTCACCCCGACTACAACACCCGCCTCCAGATGCTCCAGTCCCTCTGCAGGCGCGAGGGCGTCAACATGGGGCAGGAGGTGCTTGAGTTCCTTGCCTCCCGCATCAAGACCAACTTCCGCGAGCTCGAGGGCGCTTTCCTCTCCGTAATGGCCTACGCCACCGCCAACCACGCCGAGAACTCCGTCGAACTTGCCGCCAGCATCACCGAAAAGATAGTCAACAACCCTGTCCGCGAGCTCAACATCAGCCGCGTGCAGTCCTCGGTCTGCGACTACTTCAACATCACCTCCGAGGACCTCGTGTCCAAGTCCCGCAAGCGCCAGATTGTCCAGGCCCGCCAGATTTCCATGTACCTTTGCCGCACCCTCCTTCCCAACTGCTCCCTCTCCACAATAGGCGCGCAGACCGGCGGCAAGGACCACGCCACCGTGCTGCATTCATGCAACATAGTCTCGGACATGATGTCCACCGACCGCGTATTCAAGAAATACGTCACCGACCTGGAGTCCATGCTCCTCCCTTCCGAGTAATCACAAATCCATATAGCATGCAACCCTCAAGAGTTCTTGATATTTTCAAGGAAATAACAACCATCCCCCGCGAGTCCGGTCACGAAGGACCTATCACCGACTGGCTCTGCAAGTGGGCGCACGACCATTCTCTCGGCTGCAAACGGGACGAAACCGGCAATGTGCTCATCACCCGCGGGGCCGCCCCCGGCAGGGAGCACGTTCCCGCGCTTGTACTTCAGGCGCACCAGGACATGGTCTGCGAAAAGACGGCAGGCTTTAGACACGACTTCCGTAAGGACCCCATTCCTTACGTCATCGAAGATGGCTGGATGATTGCCAGGGATACCACCCTTGGCGCCGACGATGGCATAGGCATTGCCGCCTGTCTGGCCCTCCTGGAGGACGATGCTCCCACCGGCAAGGTGGAATGTCTCTTCACCATTTCGGAAGAAACCGGCATGGACGGCGCAGAGGCCCTCCGCGAAGGTTTCTTCGACGGCAAGACCCTCATCAACCTCGATTCCGAGGATGAGGGCCAGCTGTTCATCGGCTGCGCAGGCGGCCTCAACACCAACATCCGTTTCCGCGTGCGCCGCGACTCCGGCATCCGCGGGGCCAGGTATGTCCGCCTTGCCATAGGCGGCGGCATAGGCGGCCACAGCGGCGACGACATCAACAAGGAGCGGGCCAATGCCGTACAGCTCATGGCCCGTTTCCTTTATTCATGTCTCGGCCCCACGTTCCGCCTCGTCACCATCGACGGCGGCGGCAAGCCCAATGCCATCGCCCGCGAGTGTGAGGCCCTTGTCGCAGTCCCCGATCCCGCCGCCCTGCAGCAGAAGTTCGAGGCCTTTGCCTCCGACGTCAAGCAGGAGTTCCATACCACGGACCCCGGCCTCACCTTCACCTTCACCCCCGAGGCCCGCAAGCTCCAGCCCCTGTCGCGTCCCGCGACGGAGCGTGTAGTGGGGGCACTCTTCACCTCGCCCCACGGCGTGCAGGCCATGAGCCAGGACATCCCCGGCCTCGTCCAGACATCCACAAACCTCGCCAGCGTCCGCACCCATGTCGCTGAGGGACAGGTCGAAATAGTCACCAGCCAGCGCAGCTCCGCCACCAGCGAGAGGCGAGCCATAGCCGCCAAGGTCAGGGCCAATTTCGAGGCCCGCGGCGCCCGGGTACGCCACGCCTACGAGTACCCCGGCTGGAACCCCGACGTCAACTCCCACATCCTTGCCCGCTGCGTCGAGGCCTACCGCCGCCTGTTCAACCAGGAGCCCGAGGTCAAGGCCATCCACGCCGGACTCGAGTGCGGCCTCTTCCTCGAGAAGTTCCCCGGCCTCGACATGATTTCCTTCGGTCCCACCCTCCGCGGCGTCCATGCCCCCGGCGAGAAGCTCGAACTCGCGTCGCTCGACAAGTTTGTCCTCCTCCTCGACGACGTAGTCCGCAATTTCGAATAAGCCATGCTCGTATCGCCCTCCATCCTTGCAGCGGACTTCCTGCACCTCGGCGCCCAGCTCGAGATGCTTGACGCCTGCACCGACTGGATCCACCTGGATGTGATGGACGGTACCTTCGTTCCCAATATCTCATTCGGTTTCAGTGTGATAGACGCCCTGGCCGGCAAGGTCTCCAAGCCCCTCGACGCCCACCTCATGGTGGTCCGTCCCGAAAGGTGGTTCGAGCGCCTCGCCGCCGACGGCGTCTCCATCGTGAGCTTCCACCTGGAGGCCGCAGGTCGATCCACCGGCCGGTGCATAGAAAAGCTCCATTCCCTGGGCCTCAAGGCCGGAGTTGCCATTGATCCCGATGTGCCGGTAGAGCGCCTGTTCCCCTATATAGGGCGCGCCGATTTCTTCCTTGTCATGAGCGTCTTCGCCGGTTTCGGCGGCCAGAAATTCATGTACGAAAGCATCGATCGCATCGCGACACTCCGTTCAGAGATTACACGCCGCGGCCGCCGGGCGCTCATCGAGGTCGACGGCGGCGTGAGCCTGTCCAATGCCGCCGCCCTGCGCGAAGCAGGCGCCGACGTCCTTGTGGCGGGCAGTTCGGTATTCAGGGCTGAGGATCCGCCAGCCGTCATAAGGGCGCTTCGGGAAGCCTGAACACATTCTTTCCAAATTCTTCTTGCAAAGCTTTTCTGCCGGGGGCCGAGTCTATGTCGGACAGCCTCCGGCAGATTTTTCCGGCCACCTTTTCCAGCTCCGCATGCGTGTCGTAGCAGGCGCCGGTGATTTCCCTGAGACTCACGGGATTCGGGAGCTCCGGGGGCCAGAGGGTCTCGTTCAGATTGAGGCCTATTCCTATGATGCTCTCTGCTACGCGTCCGCTGGAGAGCTTGTTCTCGATGAGGATGCCGCATATCTTGCGGTCGCCGACCCAGATGTCGTTGGGCCATTTGATGCGTGCCCGGACGCCCTTCGAGCCCAGGTAGTCGCAGAGCCCCAGGGTGGTGGCGCAGGTTATCAGAAGTATGTCGCCGGAGGACAGGTCGGAGGGCCTGAAAAGGATGCTGAACGTAAGGTTCAGTCCCGGGGTGGAATGCCATGTATGGGCGCCCTGTCCACGGCCTGCCGTCTGCTCCACCGTGGCGAGCACTGACAAATTGTCCGAGGCCGCAGATGTCTCCCGGAGCGCTTTGTTTGTCGATTCTGTGCTTTCGAGCCACCTAATGTCAGGGGCGTTTTGGCTTGGATTCATTTTTGTTGTATATTTGTCTGCAAATTTATCACAAAGATGTCTCAAAAGCAAAAAGACAAGCGCAGATCCCCCGTCCGCGTCGTACGCATAAACCTCGGCTGGATTTTCTATCTGCTCCTGATTGTTTTCATCATATGGCTCCTTGTCGGCAACTCCGGCCCCCAGCCGGAAAAGGTTGAATGGGCCCAGGTGGAGCAGATGATCAAGGACGGCGACGTCAAGGAAGTCAAGTACGTGCGCAACGACTGCAAAGGCTCGGTATCCATAAGGCCCGAATCGCTCCAGAAATACGTTTCCCTCTATCCCGGCGGCGTTCCTCCAAAGAGCTCGCCCCACTTCTTCTTTCTCACCTCCACCAAGTTCGACCCCGAGACGGTCTTCGCCGCCCTCAATTCCGAACTGCCCGAGGACTCCCGTACCAAGCTCGTAATCGAAAACGACGCCAAGGTCTGGAGCGGTATCCTCGAATGGGTGCTTCCGATGGTGCTTCTCATCGTATTCTGGATATTCATGATGAGGGGCATGACCCGCAACATGGGCGCCGGTCCCGGCGGTGCAGGAGGCATGAATCCCTTCAACGTGGGCAAGTCCACCGGCAAGCTCGCCGAAAAGGACAAGGTCAACGTCACCTTCAAGGACGTCGCCGGCCTGTACGGCGCCAAGGAGGAAGTCATGGAGATAGTCGACTTCCTCAAGAGCCCCCAGAAATACACCGCCCTCGGCGGCAAAATCCCCAAAGGAGCGCTTCTGGTAGGCCCTCCCGGTACCGGCAAGACCCTCCTCGCCAAGGCCGTGGCAGGCGAGGCCAACGTGCCTTTCTTCAGCATCAGCGGCTCCGATTTCGTAGAGATGTTCGTCGGCGTGGGCGCATCCCGCGTACGCGACCTCTTCTCCCAGGCCAAGGAGAAGGCCCCCTGCATCGTCTTCATCGACGAGATCGACGCAGTCGGCCGCGCCAGAGGCAAGAACGTCGGCTTCTCGAGCAACGACGAGCGGGAAAACACCCTCAACCAGCTCCTCACCGAGATGGACGGCTTCGGAACCAACAGCGGCGTCATAGTCCTTGCCGCCACCAACCGCGCCGACATCCTTGACAAGGCCCTCATGCGTGCCGGACGCTTCGACCGCCAGATCAACGTCACCCTCCCCGACCTCAACGAACGCAAGGAAATCTTCCAGGTCCACCTAAAGGGCCTCAAGCTCGACAGTTCTTTCGACCTTGAAGGCATCGCCAAGCACACTCCGGGCTTCTCGGGCGCCGACATCGCCAACGTCTGCAACGAAGCGGCCCTCACCGCCGCCCGCAAGAACAAGGACTCCATCGACAATCAGGACTTCATGGACGCCGTAGACCGCGTTGTCGGCGGCATCGAGCGCAAGAAGACCATCATGTCCCCGGAGGAGAAGCGCATCACCGCTTACCACGAGGCCGGCCATGCCGTCGCAGGATGGCTGCTTCCCGGCTGCGACCCCGTTCTCAAGGTGTCGATAATTCCCCGCGGCCAGGCGCTCGGCCTCACATGGAGCCTCCCCGACGAGAAGGTCATGATCAGCAAGACCGATCTCATGGACGAAATGTGCGCCCTGGTCGGCGGACGCGTCGCCGAGGAACTCGTCAACAACGGCGTCCCCTGCACCGGAGCCCTGAACGACTTCGAGCGCATGACCAAGATGGCCTATGCCATGGTCACTTACTACGGCATGTCCGACAAGGTCGGCAACCTGTCGTTCTACGATTCCACCGGAGCCTCCGGCTACGAGCTCACCAAGCCCTACAGCGAGAAGACCGCCGAGCTCATCGACTCCGAAGCCCGCAAGATTATCGACGAGGTGACTGCCCGCACCCGCAAGATCCTGACCGACAACTGGCAGGGTCTCGAGCAGCTGGCCACCATGCTCATCGAAAAAGAAGTTATCATGTCCGACGACATTGAGGCCGTTTTCGGCCCCAAAGCCGGCAGGCACGGACAGGAAAGACTGCAGCCCCATGAGTAATTTTTGGATCCGTACCATCAGCGGCATTGTGTTCCTGGCCGTCATGGCCGGCGGCATGCTCCTGCACCCCATAGCCTTCGGGGTGCTTTTCCTTCTGATAATGTACATGTGCCTGAGGGAGCTCCTCGACCTCACGATGGGCCAGCGCTGGCCCGCCGTCCAGAAGCTCACCGTCCTGGCCGCTGCGGTCATTTATATCCTTGCTTGCGCCCATTGCTTCTATGGCATGGATGTCCGCTGGCTTGCGGCAGGCGTCATCCCTGTCCTCGCCATGACGGCCGCCATAGTGCTTGCCCGCAACCACGACACCGTAGAGGACGCCGTCTTCCCTTATATGGGGCTTGTTTACATCGCGCTTCCTTTCACGCTCGCGCCCGCGATGGCCACGGCCGGAGGCACCTTCAACGGCTTTACCCTGTTCAACCTGTTCATCCTGATATGGGCCTCCGACATCGGCGCCTACTGCATCGGCACCCTGCTGGGCCAGAAACCCGGTTCCCGCAAGCTGGCGCCCTCCATTTCGCCCAAAAAGTCCTGGTGGGGTTTCTGGGGCGGGGTGGTGCTTGCCGCCGCGGCCGCAGTGCTTCTCCGGGCCATAGGCTGGATGGAATACCCCCTCGTCCACTGCATCGTCCTGGGCGTTCTGGTGTCCGTGAGCGGCGTGTGCGGCGACCTCTTCGAATCCGTCTGGAAGCGCCGCTACGGCGTCAAGGATTCCGGACACATTATTCCCGGGCACGGCGGCATATGGGACCGTTTCGACAGCTCCATCACTGCCATTCCCGCAGCTTTTGTATATCTGGTCCTTTTCGGCCTGATATGATGTACGCTGTCCCTGCTCAAGCTTGCCCCTGACATGACACTGGACCGCAGTTCCCGGGCCGCCGTCGGCCTGCTGTGGCTGGCATGCATCGCGGTAGATGCCGCCACTTTCCTGCTTTCGCGAAGTTTGTGGGCAGCGCTTGCCCTCGCCGTTCCTCTGCTTGCGCTGTGCATCTGGCAGACCGCCTTCCACATGGTGCCCCGGCGCAAAAGGACAGGCGGAGAGCTGGACGTCACTTCCGTAGCCGACGGCAAGGTTGTTGCGGTCAAGAAGATTCCCGAGCGTGAGTTCCTCTGCCGCGACAGCGTCATGGTCTCGGTATATATGGACTTCTGGGATCTCCATGCCAATTTCTGGCCCGTCAGCGGGGAAGTGGAGTACATGATGTATCATGCCGGCCGCCACTTCCTGGCCTTCAAGCCCAAGGCCTCGGAAGAAAACGAGCATGCCTGCATGTCCGTGCGGACTCCCGGGGGCGACAGCGTGTTTTTCAAGCTCCTCGCAGGAGGCTTTGCCCGCAGGATTTCCTGCTATGGTGCCAAGGGCTCCCGGGCCGTGGCAGGGGAGCAGTGCGGCATCATCAAGTTCGGCTCCCGCGTCGACATCTACCTCCCGGCCGATGCCGAGATCCTCGTCAGCCCCGGCGACCGCGTCCTGGCCTGCACCACCGTCATCGCCCGCTTGCAGCCCCGGGGCTGATACTTCAAGTAATCTACCTCATCGGGGCCATTTTCTGCATCATTTTCTTAAATTTGATGCAGATAATTCGTTTTTGAGGCAGAAATTTTTTGGCAGGAAAATGAAAAACCCCTCTACAATGCAGTAGAAGGGGTTTTCGTGAGGTGCCTAGCGCACCTCCCCCGCGATGCTCAAGAAGTACATCAAGGCCGACAACCTCAAAGTGGTTGAGACACTGACCGACAAATACGATTACTTCCAGTAAAACAATGAAAAGCAAGAATCCGAGATTTTATTGTCCGTAAACAATAAAAATGACATTTTCTTCACTTTTATTGTTTGTGGGCAATAAAATTTAACTATCTTTGCATTGGACAAATGATTTGTACTATGGAAGTATTGACTAGACAACATTACGCAGATATTGTTGATTCCTGGATCGGGAAGGGCAACATCATCGCTTTGGTCGGCTCTCGTCGTGTAGGAAAAAGCTATGTCCTTAAGGACTTCATCCAGCGCCACCAGGAGGAGCCGGATATTAACATCATCTTCATTGACAAGGAGAAGAAAGCATTCAAGGACATCCAGACGAAGGCGGATCTGGACGCCTGGATTGAAGCCCGTTTCGTTCAGGGCAAGCACAACTGTATTCTCATTGACGAAGCTCAGGAGATAGACAAGTTTGAGGAGAGTGTCTGCAACTGGTATACGGAGGATAATACCGATGTGATCATTACCGGCAGCAACTCCAAGATGCTCTCCGGTGAACTGTCCACCCTCCTGTCCGGCCGCCATGTTGAAGTACGCGTCCACCCGTTGACTTATGCAGAATTCCTTCAGTTCCATGACCTCCCGGACAATGATGAAAGCCTGATGACTTATCTGAATTACGGCGGTCTTCCTGGTCTCAGGAAAGTAGGACTGGACAGCGACGAGCAGGTATGGGCCTATTTGACAAGCGTCTTCAATACTATCATGCTCAAGGACATCATAGAGAGGCATGACATCCGTAACATTCCGTTCCTGAATAACCTCATTGCCTTCTATGCCGACACCACCGGAAAATTGACATCTGCCAACAGTATTTCCAAATACATGAAATCACAGGAGGAAAACGTTTCTTCCAACCTAATTCTCCTGTATAGAGGATTTTACGCAGAGGCTTACTTGATTGATGTAGTGCCCCGCTATGACATCCATGGCAAGAAAATCTTTGAGTCCAACGAAAAAGTCTATTGGGACGATCTGGGCCTCAGGAACCTCAAAGCTGAAGGCGGCATGGATTCCTATATTGAGAAAGTCATCGAGAATGCTGTTTACAAGCAGCTCTGTTTCCTTGGGTACGAGGTTCATGTTGGCGTGCTTAATGCCGGAGAAGTGGATTTCGTTTGCACAAAGCCGGGAAAGACAGTGTATGTACAAGCAAGCTACATAATCTCAGAAGAGTCTACACGTCAGCGAGAATTCGGACCGCTTGAGAAGATTCGTGACAATCATCCGAAATATGTAATCAGTGCTACACCGCTCCTGACGCAAAGGGACGAGAACGGAATAACCCATCTTTCTCTGAGAAAATTCCTGAAGGAAGGTTTATAGACCTTACAAGTTCACTATGCCGGATACCGGGAGGAATTGACTCCGGTATCCGGTTTTCGTGTCGAGCAGTTTCTGTCCCTCGTAGACGTGATGTCTGCGAGGGATTTTTATACTCCTCAGAAAAAGTGGGCAAAAAGTGGGCAAAATTTTTGGCCGGAAAATGAAAACCCCCTCTACAGCGTTGTAGAAGGGGTTTTCTTGAGGTGCGAAGCGGAATCGAACCGCTGTACCAGGTTTTGCAGACCTGTGCCTAACCGCTCGGCCATCGCACCAATTGGATTGCAAATATACGTTTTTTATTTGAATTTGCAAAAAATGGAGGAAGTGTAGGGGAGAAAGACGGTGATAAAAAATTTAATTAAAGTCCAAGGTGCTGAAAATCAGTGGCTGCAAATAAATATTAAAATTTTTTCAAAAATAATTTGCAAATTCAATTTTTTGTTGTACCTTTGCATCGGGTTGAATGATGAGGGTTCTCCTCACAGCCTATTGGTTATTAGTTTTAGTGTTATTAATTATGTGGTTAGTAGAGTTGTTGCCCGTGAGGGTCACAACTCTTTTCTTTCTTTATAGGCTGCTTAGAAGTCTTTGAGCATCTCCCACACCCGGTGTACGGGCAGGCCCATGATGTTGTAGAAAGACCCTTCTATGCGGCCTATCGCGGCATAGCCCAGCCACTCCTGGACGCCGTAGGCGCCAGCCTTGTCGAATGGCTTGAAAGTGTCTGTGTAATAGATGATCTCCTCTTCGCTCAAGGGGCTTACATGGACGGTCGAGGTGTCGGTGATGCTCTGTTCGCGCAGGGGAGTGCGGAAGGTCACGGCCGAGACCACCAGGTGCTCGCGGCCCGAGAGTGCCTCGAGCATGCGTATGGCCTCTTCCCGCGAGTGGGGCTTGCCAAGGACGGAGCCGTCGAGTATGACCACGGTGTCGGCGGTTATCAGCAGTTCGTCTTCTTCGAGGGGGCGGTGGAAGCCGTGCGACTTGCCCACCGACATGGCCAGGGGGACCTGCTCTGGCGCAATGCCCCCGGGTACCGATTCGACGAAATTGTTGCCTGTATCGACGGTGAACGTGACTCCGAGGCCGGCCAGGAGCTCCCGGCGCCGGGGAGAGCCGCTGCCGAGTATGATGCGCTTAGAAGAGACTTGCATAATTGCCTACGTCAAAGTTCCACTTGCCCTGCTCCTTCATCACCTGCTCGAGCGTCCAGCGTACGAAACCCTTGCCGCCCGGTACGGGAGCTATGATATCGGCGGCGTCCTTGGCCTCCTGGGCGGCGTCGCAGGGAACCACCCCTACGCCGGCGAAGCTCAGCGCCGCGGCGTCGGGAATGTCGTCGCCCATGTAAAGGACTTCTTCCGGAGAGAATCCATACTCGAGGCAGACCTCCTGAATCCGGGTAAGCTTGTCGCGGACCTTCATCCAGATGTGCTCGCGGGGCACGCCATAGGCAGCCATGCGGATGCGCAGGGCCTCGGTGCTGCCGCCGGTGATGACCCCGAGGAAATAACCGCCCATGGCGGCCATCCTGAGGCCGTGTCCGTCCTTTTCGTTGAAAACCCTCAGCGGCGTGCCGTCGGTGTCGATGATGACGCTGCCGTCTGTCATCACTCCGTCTATGTCGAGGAGTATGGCTTTGACCGGCTTAAGATTTGGTGCCATTGGGGTTGAAATCGGCTATGTTGAACGTGGCCTTGGGGGAACCGGGGAGTTCAATCTTGCCGAACTGGGATTCATACTTGCCGATGTTGTCGGTAAGGGCGTTGAGAAGGCGCTTTGCGTGTTCGGGGGTCATGAGGATGCGGCTGCCGATCTCGGGCTTGGGGAGTCCGGGGAGCATGGTTGCAAAGTCGATGACGAATTCGCTGTGCGAATGGCTGATGATGGCAAGGTTGGAATAATGGCCCTTGGCCACTTCCGGCTTGAGTTCCAGTTGGAGCTGCTTGTTGTTCTCTTCCATAAATTAAAATAAGTTTACACGGCAAAATTACGCCAAAAATGTTATCTTTGCAAGATATGGAACCAAGTGCAAAATACAATCCTTCGCAAGTAGAAGACAAGTGGTACGCCTATTGGCTGCGTAACAGATGTTTCCACTCAGAACCCGACTCCCGTGAACCCTACACCATAGTCATCCCCCCGCCCAACGTGACGGGCATACTCCACATGGGCCACGTGCTCAACAACACCCTCAACGACGTCCTCATCCGCAAGGCCCGCATGGACGGCAAGAACGCCTGCTGGGTCCCCGGCACCGACCACGCCTCCATAGCCACCGAGAGCAAGGTCGTCGCCCGCCTTGCCTCCCAAGGCATCAAAAAAGAGGACCTTACCCGCGAGCAGTTCCTCGAGCACGCCTGGGCATGGAAAGAGGAGCACGGCGGCATCATCCTCGAGCAGCTCCGCAAGCTCGGCGCCTCCTGCGACTGGGACCGCACCCGCTTCACCATGGACCCCGACCTCAGCGCCGCAGTCACCGCGACCTTCGTCTACTTCTACAAGAAGGGCCTCATCTATCACGGCTACCGCATGGTCAACTGGGACCCTGTCGCCCACACCGCCATCTCCGACGACGAAGTCATCCACCGTGACACCAAGAGCCATTTCTATCACCTCCGCTACTTCATCTCCGACGGTGCCGGTCATCCCACCTCCGACTTCCTCACCATAGCCACCACCCGCCCCGAGACCATAATGGCCGACTCCGCCATCTGCGTCAATCCGGCCGACGGGCGCTACCGCCACCTCCGCGGCAAGAAGGTCTTCATCCCCCTCATAAACCGCGAAATCCCCGTCATCGAAGACGACTACGTGGAGATGGACTTCGGCACCGGCTGCCTCAAGGTCACCCCCGCCCACGACGCCCACGACTACGAAATCGGCCAGCGCCACAATCTCCCCATCATCGAAATACTCGACGACGACGGCCGCCTTACCCCCGAGGCGCAGATTCTCGTGGGCGAGGACCGTTTTGTCGCCCGCAAGAAAATATGCAAGATGCTCGAGGATGCCGGCAATCTCGTCAAGGTCGAGGAGTACGTCTCTCCCATAGGCTACAGCGAGCGCACCGACGCCGTCATCGAGCCCAAACTCAGCAAGCAGTGGTTCCTCAAGCTCGAGGACCTCGCAGCCGAGGCTCTCGACAAAGTCGAATCCGGCAAGATCAAGTTCATCCCCGACAAATACCGCAACGTCTACCGTCACTGGATGGAAAACGCCCACGACTGGTGCATCTCCCGCCAGCTCTGGTGGGGCCAGCGCATTCCGGCGTGGTATCTGCCCGACGGCCGCATAGTCGTCGAAGAGACCGCCGATAAGGCCCTTGCCTCCGCCCGCGAACTCGACCCGGCCCTTCGTCCCGAAGACCTCCGCCAGGACGAGGACGTCCTCGACACCTGGTTCAGCAGCTGGCTCTGGCCCATCAGCGTCTTCGATCCGCAGCGCCCCGGCCACCCTTCCCACAAACCCAACAGGGACCTCGGCTACTACTATCCCACCTCCGACCTCGTCACCGGCCCCGACATCATCTTCTTCTGGGTCGCCCGCATGATCATGGCCGGCGGCGAATTCATGGACGACATCCCGTTCCGCAACGTCTACTTTACCGGCATAGTCCGCGACAAGCTCGGCCGCAAGATGAGCAAGACCCTCGGCAACAGCCCCGACCCCCTCGAACTCATAGCCAAGTACGGCGCCGACTCCGTCCGCCTCGGCATGCTGCTCTGTTCCTCCGCCGGCAACGACATCCTCTACGACGAGTCGCAGGTGGAGCAGGGCCGCAACTTCTGCGGCAAGATATGGAACTCCTGGCGCCTCGTAAGCGGCTGGAGGGTAGATCCTTCCGCCCCCCAGGGCGAGGCTTCCCGCATTGCCGTCAAGTGGTTCGACAGCCTGCTGTCGCGCACCATACGCACCGTCGAGGACCATTACTCCAAGTTCCGCATCTCAGGTGCCCTCATGGCCATCTACAAGCTCTTCTGGGACGACTATTGCAGCTGGTATCTCGAGCTCGTCAAGCCCGCCTTCGGCGAAGCCATAGACGGCGCCACCTTCGAGGCCACAGTGACCTTCTTCGACAAGCTCCTCAAGCTCATCCACCCCGTCATGCCCTTCATTACCGAAGAACTGTGGCACTCAATGGCTCCCCGTCGCGACGGCGAGACCATAATGTACGAACGCACCCCCAAGGCCGGCCCCTGCAGCGAGGACTTCCTCGCCGACTTCGACATCGCCCGCCAGGTCATCACCGGCGTACGCGGCGTCAGGGCCCAGAAGCAGATAGGCCCCAGGGAGCCCCTCAAGCTCTGCCTCGAGGGTGATTTCCCCCGGGAAATGCTCCCCGTGATCTTCAAGTCAGCCGGCGTCTCCGGTCTGGTGCAGGCTCCGGGTGCTGCTGCCGCCAGCTTCCTGGTCGGCACCGTCAAGTGCAGCGTGCCTCTAGAGGGCCTCGTCGACACCGAGGCCGAAAAGGCCAAACTCCTCTCCGAACTCGAGCACCAGCAGAAGTTCCTCGCCGGAGTGAGGGCCAAGCTCGGCAATCCCGCATTCGTCGGCCACGCCCCCGAGGCCGTAGTCGCCAACGAACGCAAGAAAGAGGCCGACGCCCTCTCCCGCATCGCCTCCCTGCAAGAAACACTCAAATCCTTATAGCATATGTTGATTTATCCATTGGTATTCGGCTGGTGGGAGCTGCTTATAATCGCCTTCGTAATCCTGCTTATTTTCGGCGGCAAGAAGGTCCCCGAACTCATGAAGGGGCTGGGCAAAGGCGTCAAGAGCTTCAAGGACGGGATGAATGAGATAGACGACCAGCCTCAGTCATCCACTCCTGCCGGGGGCGAGCCCGCCCCCAAAGATGACTCCCTCACCAAGGAGTAGCCGTGGCTGATGCTCCGGGCGGCTCCGAGATGAGCTTCTGGGATCATCTCGAAGAACTGAGATGGACAATTCTCCGCTCGGTCGTTGCCGTGTGCGTCTTTTCTGTCCTGGGCTTCATCTTCAAGGACGCCCTGTTCAAGGTAATCCTCTGGCCTGCAAGCGAGGATTTCGTAATCTATCGGCTCCTCGGCTGGAACGTCAACCTGGAACTCATCAACACCGAAATCTCCGCTCAGTTCTTCATACATCTCAAGGCTGCGGTGGCCGCGGGCCTCATCCTTGCCTTCCCGTACATAATCTGGGAGGTATGGCGCTTTGTCGCCCCTGCCCTGTATCCCCGCGAGAAGAAGGCCGTCGGCGCCGCTTTCCTCATGTCATCCGGCTTCTTCTACCTGGGCGTGCTGGTGGGGTATTTCTTCGTCCTGCCCGTATGCCTGCAGTTTTTCATTAACTACAGCGTGAACCCCGGGATAAGCAACACCATCACCGTTGGCTCGTATATGTCGATGTTCCTGTCCATGTCGCTCCTGATAGGCGTGGTCTTCGAATTTCCGACGGTAATAACCGTCCTCTCGCGCCTGGGCGTCGTGTCCCGGTCCATCCTGAGGAAGGGGCGCAAATACGCCCTTGTCGCAGTGCTGGTGCTCGCCGCCCTCATCACCCCGTCGGACCCTTTCTCCATGCTGGTCCTCGCCGCTCCGCTGTACCTCCTCTACGAAATCTCGATACTCCTTTGCCACGATGGTGTCGATAAATGACGTAAGCGTCGCCTGGGGAGGTTTCACCCTCCTCGATGGCATCAGTTTCCACATCAGCGAGACTGACAAGATCGGTCTCGTGGGCAAGAATGGTGCCGGCAAGTCCACCCTCATGAAGCTCATCATGGGCATCCAGCGCCCCACCTCCGGCCACATCGACCGTCCTCCGGGGCTGGTCATCGGCTACCTGCCCCAGCTCATGGAGCACAACAAGGGCCGTACCGTCATGGAGGAGACGATGACCGTCTTCAGCGAAATCTCCGAACTCGAGTCGCAGATCGAATCCCTCACCGCCCAGCTTGCCCTGAGGACAGACTATGAGTCCGAGGGCTACGCGTCCCTCATTTCCCGCCTGTCCGAGCTCAACGACCGCCTTTCAGTGGCGCACGACGAACCCCCCGAGGTGCAGGCCCGCAAGACCCTGCTCGGCCTGGGCTTCAGGGAAGGGGAGTTCGACCGTCCCACCGAAACCCTCAGCCAGGGCTGGAACATGCGCATCGAGCTTGCCAAGATACTCCTTCGGCAGCCCGGCCTCCTGATGCTCGACGAGCCCACCAACCACCTCGACATCGAGTCCATCGAGTGGCTTGAGGACTACCTGAAGAACCGCCGCTGCAGCCTTCTGCTGGTGTCGCACGACCGCAAGTTCCTCGACAACGTGACCAACCGCACCGTCGAGATAATGCTCGGTCACATCCACGACTACAAGGTTCCGTACAGCAAGTACCTCGACCTGAGGGCCGAACGCCTCGCCCAGCAGGCTGCCGCCTACGAGAACCAGCAGCGCATGATCCAGAAGACCGAAGAGTTCATCCAGGCCTTCCGCTACAAGCCCACCAAGTCGAACCAGGTACAGTCCCGCATCAAGGCTCTCGAAAAGCTCGACCGCATCGAGGTCGACGAAACCGACAATGCCCGCCTCATCGTCAAGTTCCCCCCGGCACCCCGCTCGGGCGACGTGGTATACAAGGCTGTAGGCCTCGATGCCGGCTATCCCGGAAAGGTGGTCTTCCGCGGCGCCGACATCGAAATCAAGCGCGGCGAGAAAGTCGCCCTCGTGGGCCGCAACGGCGAGGGCAAGACCACCCTTATGCGCATCATAGCCGGAGAGCTGGAGCCTCTGGGCGGCGAGTCCCGCCTGGGCCACAACGTCGACCTGGGCTACTACGCCCAGAACCAGGAGGAAATACTCGACAAGACCCAGACCGTCTTCAGCACCCTCGACCGGATAGCGGTGGGGGAGGTCCGCACCAAGCTGCGCGACATCCTGGCCCAGTTCCTCTTCCGCGGCGAAGACATCGACAAGCGGGTCAACGTGCTCTCGGGCGGTGAAAGAGCCCGCCTCGGGATGGCCGCCCTCATGCTCCAGAACCACAACCTCCTTGCCCTCGACGAACCCACCAACCACATGGATATCAAGTCGAAGGACATACTCAAGCAGGCCCTAAAGGCATATGATGGCACGCTCATTGTTGTCAGTCACGACAGGGATTTTCTGGACTCCCTCACAGACAAGCTCTACGAGTTCAGGGACGGCGCAGTGCGGGAGCATCTCGGGGGAGTGTCCGATTTCCTGAGGCGCCGCAAGCTCGACACCCTGCAGGAGCTCGAGCGCAGCGCACCCCGGGAAACCAGGCAGGCTGAACCCAAAGTGAACGCCGCAAGACAGGAGCAGAAAGAAAAATCCCGCGAAGACCGCAAGAAAAAGAACAGGATTTCGTATCTTGAGGCCGAAATAGAAAAACACGAGTCCCGGATGGCGGAAATAGAGAAAGTCCTTTCCTCCCCGGGCCCCGAAGATGACATAATGGAGCTCACCCGCGAGTACCTCGAATGCAAACGGGACCTCGACGCCAAAACCGAAGAGTGGGGCTCACTTATAGATTGACGCTTATGAAGAAGATTCTTGCAACCGTATTGGCAGCGCTCACCATGCTGGGCGGTGTCCGCTCATATGCCCAGACTGCCCAGTACAGCCTGGATATGGAGCCGTTCTCGGGCGTCGACGTATCCGGCCCCTTCGAGGTGAGCCTTGTGCGCGGCTCCCAATACCGGGTACTTGTCTCGGTGCTCGAGCCCTACAAAGACTATGTGGTCTGCTCCGTCAAGGGCGGAGTCCTTACCCTCACCCTCGACGAGAGGAAGGTGCCCTCCGAAGTCAAGAAGCAGTATCGCGGCAAAGGCACCCCCGATCCTTTCTATGAGGCGATAGTCTACGTCCCCGACCTGCTGCGTTCCGTGCACCTGTCGGGCAAGGCCGTCCTCCACGACACCGAGGACCTCTTCGACAAGTCCCGGGCCGCATTCACCCTCGAGGGCAATTCCCGCCTCCTGTCGCAACGGGTCAGTTCCATGGTGTTCACCCTCGACATGAAAGGCAAGTCCTCGGCCGACTTCACCCTCGACTGCAGCGAGTCCGAAATCACCCTCGCCGGCTCCTCCACCCTCACCCTGGGCGGAAATGCGGGCAAATGCAGCTGGTCCCTGCAGGGCTCATCTAAGCTCAGTTCCAACTGTGCCGCCACGCAGTTCACCCTGGGCGGCAAGGGCAATGCAGGCGCAACTCTCTCCGGCACCGCCGAGAATGCCGTCTTCGACCTCTCCGGCACCGTCGAGGTCGACGCCTCCCGCCTCGAGACCCCTGATGCCGACGTCAAGATGTCCAGCGTCTGCAAGCTCAACGTCAATGCTTCCCAGACCCTCAAGCTCAACCTTAACGGCGGCTCCGTGCTGCAGTTTACCGGCGAGCCTTCCATAATCGTCGACAACATCCGCTCGTCGACCGTCTCCCGGTTCAAGACCCTTGCGGCCTCTTCGGGCCGGCTTTAGCGCATGCCCGCAAAGACCAATGCAGCCCGCCTTCTGGACGCGGCCCTGATACCCTACGAGCTCGTAGAATACAGTTACACCGAGGACGACCTGTCGGCCCGCAAGGTTGCGGCCGAGCTCGGCGAAGACATCGACCGCGTCTTCAAGACCCTCGTGCTCAGGGGCGACAAGACCGGTCTGTTCGTCTGCGTCATCCCGGGCGAGTTCGAGGTCGACCTCAAGGTCGCCGCCCGCATCTCCGGCAACAAGAACTGCGAAATGATACACGTAAAGGAGTTGCTCCCGGCCACTGGCTACATCCGCGGCGGATGCTCACCGATAGGCATGAAAAAACAGCTCCCCACCTATGTCCACGAGTCGGCGCTTCTGTACGACTACATATACGTGAGCGCCGGCCAGAGGGGCCTCCAGCTCAAGATTGATCCCGGACAGCTTATCAGCTTCATCGGGGCGGAAATGTCGAAAGCAGGTAGTAGTAGCTGAGTGCGGCAGACAGGTTGTTGCAGATGAAGAACATCATGATGGGCATCATCCAGAGGGTCATGAACTTCATGGATGAGGCCGTGGGGTCGTTGGAGGCGGCCTGGTTGGCCGTAGTCATCTTGGAGTAGACCCACATGACGACGGCCATCAGGAGGGCGAACAGCGACAGGTGGTCGCCTATGAGGGGAATGCGGGTGCCGAAGTCGACTATGGAATCGTAGGCGCTGAGGTCGTCGCACCAAAGGAACGGCTGCTGGCGGAGCTCGATGGACGCCGGGAAGAAGCGGAACATCGCCCACAGGATGGGGAAGGTAAGGAGCGTCGGCAGGCAGCCGCCCATCGTATTGACGCCCGCACGCTTGTACAGATCCATCGTGGCCTGCTGCTTCTTCATCGCGTCCTCCTGCTTGGGGTACTTGGCGTTGATCTTTTCGATTTCGGGCTTGAGCACCTGCATCTTGGCGGACGACGCGTATGACTTGTAGGTGAGCGGGAAAACCACTATCTTGATGACGAGCGTCATCAGCAGGATGATGAGACCGAAGTTGGCGATGAAACGGCTGAAGAAGTTGAACATCGGGATAATGGCGAAGCGGGTGAACCAGCCGACCAGCCATCCGCCCAGGGGGATGATTTTCTCGTACTTGCGGCCGTAGGACTTGAGGGTGCCGAAGTGGTTGGGGCCGATGTAGAACTCGTAGGGAACGCGGACCTCGGATGCGGGACGGAGGTCGGAGCGCATGCGGGCCGAACAGGTCATGAGGTTGTGTGTAGGGTCGCTCTCGGGGATGAAGTTTATGGACATCTCACCGTTGGCGAACTCCTGGGGAGCGTACATTATCACCGAGAAGAACTGCTGCTGGAAGGCAAACCAGCTGAGGCGGGCGCCGATGCTCTTGGAGGAACTGCGGCCGCGGCCCATCTCGGCCGGCTTCTTCTCACCTGAGAAGTAATAGTCGAGCTTGGAGTACTGGGACTCGTTCTTGTAGCCCTTCTCGAGGCGGGGAACCGTGACGCGGAAGTCGAGGTCGTAGTTGCCGACGTTGCGGGGAATGACGCCATCCATGCCCACGAAGGAGAGCACGTTGCTGACATTGTAGCTGCCGGCCTGGAGCGAATAGCGCTGCTCGATGTAGCCGCCTCCGGAGAAGGGCAGGCGGAATACGACGCTGGTGTCGGTCTTTTCGGCTACGGTGAAGTTGAAGTCGGTGGTGCGGATGTACTGGCCTGCGTAGATGCTGACGGAGTACTCCGTTTCGCCCTCGCGGAAGAGGATGAGGGGGTCGCCGCCGTAGCTTGAGTATTTCTTGAGCTGAGCGGTGTAAGGTTGTGCCCCTTTGGAGCTTAACTCAAGCTTGAGTACGTCGTTCTCGAGGGTGACGATGGTGGTTTCGGCGTCCCTTGCAGACTGCAGGAGGGAGTCGCGGTAGGCGGCTGCCGGGGCTGCGGGCTGCTCCTCGGCGACTGCCTGCCCGCTCCCGACCTGGAAGGTTGCGGTTGTGTCGGCGGGCATTTGTGCCCTGTAGAGGGAATCGAGCCTCTGCTGCTCCTCCTGGCGCTTGCGCGCCTGGTTGGAGGTGTAGAAGGTGAAGCCGAAAAGTATAAAGGCGATGAGAACGAAGCCGATGATGGAATTCTTGTCCATTTTATTCGGCACCCTCCTCGGTCTGGCGTATCTTCATCTCAAGTTCTTTCAACTCTGCCTTGGCCTTGTCTATCCTGTCCTGCATCTGCTTGATGAGGGGCTCGGAGTTCTTGGAGGCGGCGAAGAAGCCTATGTTGTTCTCGTACGTGGTGACGTCCTGCTGGAGGGCACGATATTTCTCGATGAGGATGTCGCGCTCGGAGCGGGGGGCCCTGGAGCCGCGCTGGGCGGGAGCGCCCTGCCTCTGGGAAGAGAGGAGCGGGAACTTGTCCTGGACGGCCTGGCGCCAGGCGGCGTTGACGGAGTCTTTTTCCTTGAAGGGGACGTGGCCGATGGCACGCCAGCGCTCGTTGAATTCGCGGAGGGCGTCGGCATTGGCGGTTTCGTCTTCGGAGAGGGTGTAGGCGGAGACTTCTTCTATGAGGGCTCTCTTGGCGCGGAGGTTGCCGTAGAAGTCGTTTTCGGGTTTGGCGTTCTTGTCGCGCTCGGCGAAGAATTCGTCGCAGGCGGCGCGGAATCGCTTCCAAATCTGCTCGCTCTTCTTGCGGGGGACGGCGCCGATTTCCTTCCACTGCTTCTGGAGTTCGATGAACTGGTCGGTGGTCTTTTTCCAGTCGGTGGAGGTCTTGAGGGCCTCGGCCTTCTCGATGATGGACATCTTCTTCTCGAGGTTGTCGTTCATGGCGTCCTTGAAGCCGGCGTAATAGTCGCGCTTGCGGGCGTAAAAGGCGTCGCAGGCGGCGCGGAAGCGGTCGTAGACTTTCTGGTTCTCCTTTCTGGTGGCGAAACCTATCTTGCGCCAGCGGGCCTGGATCTCCTCGATCTGGGAGGAGAGGGCGTTCCATTCGCCGGAGGAGGTGACTTCCCTGGCGGCGATGGCCTCTACCTCCTCGCAGAGGGCCTGCTTGGCGGCGAGGTTGGCGAGCTGTTCTTCCTTCTGGCCTTCGAAGTGGGCCTGATAGCGCTTGTTGATGACTGCGGTGGCGGCCTTGAAGCGGTCCCAGATTTCTTCTCTCTTTTCTTTGGCTACTGGGCCGTATTCCTTCCACTGCTCGTGGAGCTTCTGGAGCTCGTGGAACGCGGAGACGACGTCCTCTTCTTCTGCAAGCTTTTCTGCGGATTCGCAGAATTTCTCCTTGGCCTCGAGGTTTTTCTGGAAGTCGAGGTCGCGGAGCTCGCGGCTGATTTTGACCTTGTCGTAGAACTTCTCTACATAGAACTGGTAGGAATCGTTGATGTCGCGGAAGGCGGTTGCAGGGACGGGGCCCGCTTCTTTCCAGCGGTTCTGGATTTCGCGGAAGGCGGGGAAAGAGCTGCTGGCGTCGCCGTCATCCTCGACCATGGCCTTGAGGTCTTCGATTATGGCTTTCTTGGCGGCGAGGTTCTCCTCGCGGCGGGCATCCTGCTGGCGGTTGTATTCGGCGCGCTCCTTCTTGTAGTCGGCGTAGATGGCCTTGAAGTTCTCCTCTACGGCGACGAAGGGGTTGTTGAGGGAGGTTTCGGCCTCGGGGTTTTCGCCCTTGAGCTTGCCGAGGAGCTTATAGAAAGCAGACTTGATGTTTTCCGCCTCCTTGGAACGGAGCATGCCGTCGGCACTCTCCTTGAGATTGCGGAACATATCTGACAACTCGGCCAGACTCTTGTCGGCGAGATTTTCGGGTTTGTCCTTGGGGGCCTCCTGATCCGCAGGTTCTTCTGCGGGGACCGCTGCATCTTCTGCCGCGGGCACCTCTTCCGCCACAGGCTCTTCTGCAGGTACCTCCTCTGCTGCGGGCTCTTCTGCGGGTGCTTCCTCTGCTGCGGGCTCTTCTGCGGGTGCTTCCTCTGCTGCGGACTCTTCTGCGGGTACTGCGGGATCCTCGGATGCGGGGACCTCGGCTGCTTTCTGCTCCTGGAGCTCAGGCGCTGCGGCTGCGACTGTTTCTTCCACTGCGGGCTCAGCCTGGGGGAGAATGTCGGTGATGTTAGTTTCGCTCATATCAATTTATAGTTTCAAACTACAAATATAATAAATATTTGGGAATTATTTCTGTTTCAGTTCGATTTCGTAGAGACGGGGCCAGTTTTTCCCTGTTATGAAGATTCTGCCGTCCTTGACGGCGATGCCGTTGAGCACGTCGGTATCGGGAGCGCGAAGCTTGTCGGGGAGCAGGCCGGCGCAGTCGACGGTGGCCTCGACAACCCCGGTAGAGGGATTGATGATCACCAACATGTCGGTGGTGTAGACATTGGCCCAGATGCGGCCGTCTATCCACTCGAGTTCGTTGAGATAGCGGACGGGGCGTCCGTTCAGGGTGACCTTGACCATGCGCTGCAGGCGGAACTCGCCGTCGAGGAAATACAGGTTGGCGCTGCCGTCGGAGGCGATGAGGCTTTCGCCGTCGGTCGTGAGGCCCCAGCCCTCGCGGGGGTACGAGTATGTCTTCTCGTACTCGAGCGTGGCGGCGTCGTAGACGAAGGCGACCTTGTTGGTCCAGGTGAGCATGTACATCTTGCCGTCGAAGATGACCGAGCCCTCGCCGAAGTACTTGCGGGCGAAATCGAGTTTGCGGAGGACCTTGCCGGTCTCGAGGTCGACGATGCGGAAGCTGGACTGGCCGGTCTGGCCCGTGCTCTCATACAGCACTCCATCGTTGAAGAAAAGGCCCTGGGTGTAGGCCTTGGCATCGTGCGGATACTCCCGGACTACCTTAATGCCATATCGGCGGGGACCGGGAGCCGAACAGGCGCACACGCACAGCGCAAGCGCCGCAAGGGTGAGAATTATCCTTTTCATCTGATGCAAAATTAGTAAATAAATGCTTACTTTTGTATTTTCCGAACCAAAATGATAAGAATCGACATACTCAGCGTCGTCCCCGAACTGCTCGACAGTCCCCTGTCGCATTCCATCGTCGGACGCGCCATCTCCAAAGGCCTTGCCGACATCCGGGTCCACAACCTGCGCGAGTACGGAATCGGCCCCCGCCGCAACGTCGACGACTACAGCTACGGCGGCGACGCCGGCATGGTCATGATGGTGGAGCCAGTGTACCGCATGATAGAGCACCTGCGCTCCGAGCGCAGCTATGATGAAGTGATCTACCTCTCCCCCGACGGCGAGCGCCTCACCCAGGCCATCTCCAACGAACTCTCCCTCAAGACCAACCTGATACTCCTGTGCGGCCACTACAAGGGCATCGACCACCGCATACGCGAGCATCTCGTCACAAGGGAGATTTCGGTCGGCGACTACGTAGTGAGCGGAGGCGAAATCCCCGCGGCGCTTCTGGCCGACTCCATCGTCAGGCTCATCCCCGGCGCCCTCACCGACGAGACCTCCGCCCTGTCCGACTCCTTCCAGGACCGCCTCCTCTCCCCTCCCGTCTACACCCGTCCCGCCGAATTCAACGGCTGGAGGGTTCCTGACGTGCTGCTGTCGGGCAACCCCAGGCTCATCCGCGAATGGCAGGACGCCCAGGCCCTGGAGCGCACGAAACAGCTCAGACCGGAGCTTCTGGACGATAATTATTAAAATTTTTTAATAACCTAAATTTATTTTCTTCAAAAATTTCACAAAAATATTGCGGAATTGAAATTTTGGCGTATATTTGCAGTCGGAAATCAACAACTATTCTAACCAACAATAATTAACCTTCCAAAGGTATACACTACTAACTAACCGTCAAGACCCGCTGTGAAGCGGGTTTTGTCGTTGTTGCTATTGTATTCTTTTCCTTTTTTTGTTATTTTTGTGCTTCATGAAAGCAGCAATCGTTGGCGTCAGCGGCGCAGTCGGACAGGAGTTTCTCCGCGTCCTCGAAGAAAGGAATTTTCCTTTGGACAGTCTTGTGCTCTTCGGGTCTCCCAGAAGCGCAGGCAGCACATACTCATTCCGTGGCGAGGACCTTCCGGTCCGGCTCCTTGCACACAACGACGATTTCAAGGGCGTCGACATTGCCTTCGTCTCGGCAGGGGCCTCCACTTCCCGCGAATTCGCCGGCACGATAACGCGCCACGGAACCGTCATGATCGACAATTCCTCCGCCTTCCGCATGGATGACGACGTCCCTCTGGTAGTCCCCGAATGCAATGCCTCCGACGCACTTGTCCACCCCCGCGGCATCATTGCCAACCCCAACTGCACTACCATCATGATGGTCGTGGTCCTCAAGCCCATAAACGACCTTTCCCCCATCACCAACATCCACGTGGCAAGCTACCAGTCCGCCTCGGGGGCTGGCGCGCAGGCCATGGCCGAACTCGAACAGCAGTACCGCGACATAGCTGCCGGCCACCCCGTTTCGGTCAGCAGATTCCCCTACCAGCTCGCCTACAACGTCATCCCGCAGATTGACGCCTTCACCCCCAACGGCTACACCAGGGAAGAGATGAAGATGTACAACGAAACCCGCAAGATCCTCCACTCCGACGTCACCTGCAGCGCGATGTGCGTACGCATATCCGCCCTCCGCTCCCACTCCGAGGCAGTCTGGTTCCGCACCAGGGAGCCCCTGCCGGTCAGCGAGGTCCGGCGGGCCCTTGCCGCAGCCCCCGGCGTCACCCTTCTCGACGACCCGTCCACCCTGACATACCCCATGCCCCTTTTCACCGGCGGCAAGGACGACGTCTACGTCGGCCGCGTCCGAGGGGACCTGTCCGACCCCAATTCCATGACCCTCTGGCTATCCGGCGACCAGATACGCAAAGGCGCCGCCCTCAATGCGGTCCAGATAGCCGAATACCTCATCTCATCCAGGCAATAAGATGTCCGAAGAACTCAATCTCGTTAAAGACCTTGCCGTCATACTGATTGCGGCCGGCGTCTTCACCGTCATTTCCCGGGCCCTCAAGCAGCCCCTCATCCTCGGCTACATAATCGCAGGATTCATCGTCAGCCCCCACCTGGGGCTAATTCCGGCCATCTCCAGCACCGAATCCGTCCACCAGTGGTCAGAGATCGGCATCATCTTCCTGCTCTTCGCCCTGGGCCTCGAATTCAGCTTCAAGAAACTGCTCAAGGTGGGAAGCAGCGCCCTGATTACCGCCGGCATAATATGCATAGGCATGTTTACGGTGGGCATGGTTGCAGGCAATGCCTTCGGCTGGGCCCGCATGGAAAGCCTCTTCCTCGGGGGCCTGCTGTCCATGAGTTCCACAACCGTCATCATCAAGGCCTACGACGACATGGGACTCAAGAAAAAGCCCTATGCCCCGCTGGTCTTCGGCACCCTCGTGGTCGAGGACCTCATTGCCGTAATACTGATGGTCCTGCTTTCGACGCTTGCCGTCTCCAAGCAGTTCTCGGGCACCCAGATGCTCTTCAGCATGGCCAGGCTCATCTTCTTCCTGATCCTGTGGTTCCTTGTGGGACTGTACGTTATTCCCATCGCCCTCAAGAAAGCCAAGAAGTACCTGAACGACGAAATCCTCCTCATCATCTCCATCGGCCTGTGCTTCGGGATGGTGTCGCTCGCCACGCTCGCCGGCTTCTCATCAGCCCTGGGCGCCTTCGTCATGGGCTCCATCCTCGCCGAGACCGTCGAAGGCGAAAGGATCGAAAAGCTCGTCACCGGCATCAAGAACCTCTTCGGCGCCATATTCTTCGTCTCCGTAGGCATGATGATCGACCCTGTCATCATCGGACAGCACTGGGGCACCATCCTCATCATCGCCGTCATTGCCGTTGCCGGTCTCCTCACCTTCTCGACCACCGGCGCCCTGCTCGCCGGCCAGGGCCTCGACAATTCGGTCCACGTTGGCTTCACCATGGCGCAGCTGGGCGAGTTTTCCTTCATCATCGCAAGCCTTGGATGCAGCCTGGGCGTGATGCGCGGCTTCATCTACCCCGTCATAATTGCGGTCTCCGTAATCACCACCTTCACCGCACCTTACATGATCAAGGCCGGCGACCCAGTGAGCAAATGGCTCTCGTCCAGGCTCCCCGCAGGGGTTCTCGCCCGCATCAACCCCCAGCCCGGAGATGCCTCCAAGGCCTCCAAGGCCGAAAACAACGAATGGGCCGGCCTCCTGAAGAGCTACCTTCTGAGGGTTCTCCTCTACAGCGTAGTCCTCGTAGCCATACTGCTGGCCTCCCGCCTGTTGCTTCAGGGCCTCTCGGAGAAACTCCTGCCGTTCATGGGCGAAGGCTGGCGCAAGGTCATATGCCTCGCCGTCACGCTGCTCGTGATGTCCCCCTTCCTCTTCGGGCTTGCCGTCACCAACGGATCCATAAACAAGCATGCCAGCAAACTCCTGAGCGAGCGCGCCTCCAACCGCTGGCCCATACTCTCCCTGATGGTGTTCCGCATCCTGATGGCAGTAGGCTTCATCCTGGCGGCAATCACCATCTATTTCAGGCTCGGCGCCTGGGGCATTCTTGCGGTCGTCGGAGCCGGCCTGCTGCTTCTGCTTGTCGCAAAATCCTCCTTCCGCAGCATCTCCGGCCTCGAGAAGCGCTTCCTCGAGAATTTCAACGCCCGCGAAGAAGCCGAACGCCGCAATGCCCCCGTAAGCGCCTCCGTCAGGGACAAACTCTCCGGATACGACATCCGCACGGAGCCCGTCGTGGTATCCCCAGACTTTGCCTTCATAGGCAAACCTCTGCGTGAGATGCCATTCCGTAAAAGCTCCGGAGTCAATATAATAAAGATTCAACGCGGTTCTTCGTCCATCGAGATTCCCTCCGGTGACGAGCCCATCTACCCATACGACAGGCTCCTTGCCGTAGGCACTCCGGACCAGCTCCGGAATTTCGAGGCCATCATGTCCGAAAACACATCGGCAGCTCCCGCAGAGCCCGAAGATTCCGGCTTCGCCGTCAAGAGCGGAATCCTCGGCCCCGACTCCTTCCTCACCGGCAAGAAACTTCGCGAAACCGACATGCGCCGCAGCGGCTGCATGATAATAAGCGTGCTGCACAACGGCAAACTGATTACCAACCCCGGAGCCGACTTCACGTTCGGCGAAGGCGATACAATATGGATTGCAGGAGAAGAAAAATCCTGCGAATGGTTCTTATAAAAATGGAAAAAATCATCCTCACAGGCGACCGGCCCACCGGCAGGCTCCATCTCGGACACTACGTAGGCTCCCTCAGACGCAGGGTAGAGCTCCAGAACCAGGGCGGCTTCGACAAGATTTTCATCATGATCGCAGACGCCCAGGCCCTTACCGACAACGCCGACAACCCCGAAAAAGTCAGGCAGAACATCATCCAGGTAGCACTCGATTACCTTTCGGCCGGGCTCGACCCGTCCAAGGTCAACATCTTCATCCAGTCCATGGTCCCGCAGCTCACCGAGCTCACCTTCTATTACATGAACCTCGTAACGGTCCAGCGCCTCCAGCGCAACCCTACCGTCAAGCAGGAAATCAAGCTGCGCGGCTACTCCGACTCCGATGAGGGCGACAACAAGGCCGGCACTCCCGTAGGCTTCTTCTGCTACCCCATCAGCCAGGCCTCCGACATCACCGCCTTCAGGGCCACCACCGTGCCCGTCGGCGAAGATCAGGAGCCCATGCTCGAGCAGTGCCGCGAAATAGTACGCAAATTCAACTCCGTCTACGGCCCCACTCTGGTCGAGCCCGAAATCCTCCTCCCCGACAACGCCGCCTGCCTGAGGCTTCCCGGCACCGACGGCAAGGCCAAGATGAGCAAGTCGCTCGGCAACTGCATCTACCTGTCCGATTCGGCCGAGGAAGTCGCCGCCAAGGTGCGCGGCATGTACACCGACCCGGGCCACCTTCAGGTCAGCGATCCCGGCAAGGTCGAGGGCAACCCGGTTTTCACCTACCTCGACGCCTTCTGCAAGCCCGGGCACTTCGAACGCTTCGCTTCCTGCTTCGTGGGACGCAAGTCAAGTTTCGAATTCCATTCGCTCGACGAGGTCAAGGCCCAGTACCGGGCAGGCGGCCTGGGCGACGTGATGCTCAAGAATTTCCTGACCGCAATAATCAACGACGTGCTTGAACCCATACGGCAGCGCCGGGCCGAACTCGAGAAAAACATCCCCGCGGTATGGGAAATCCTGAGGCGCGGAAGCGAAGTCGCAGCAGCCGAAGCACAGCGCACGCTCGACGACGTCCGCAAAGCCATGCGTATCGACTATTTCAACGATCCCGAGCTCCTCGGACAGGCCCCAAAAGCCCTATAACAAAAATGTTATAGCCACAAACAAACTTGTTACGAATATTAATAATTAAATACTTATAGCCATGCAACTTGATGGAAGAAGACAAAGCTCAAATGTCGAAGACAGGCGGGGCGTCAGTGTCGGCAAAGCCGGAGGCCTGGGCCTCGGAGGCATCCTTCTGGCCGGAATCCTCTACCTTGTTTTCGGTATCGACCCCACTCCCGTGCTCGAACAGGCCGGCAACCTCACCGGCGGCGTAACCCAGACCCAGACCGAATACACCCCCACCGCCCAGGAGGAGGAACTCACCGTATTCGCCAAGCAGATTCTCGCCGGCACAGAGGACGTATGGACCGCCATCTTCAAGCAGAACGGCCGCACCTATGTGGCCCCCAAGATGGTCCTCTACAAAGACTATGTCCAGACGGCTTCCGGCACCGCATCGGCCGAAGTCGGCCCCTTCTACAGCAGTGCCGACCAGACCATCTACCTCGACCTCTCCTTCTTTACCAACATGAAGAAGGACATCGGCGCCGACGGCGACTTTGCCTATGCCTATGTCATCGCCCACGAAGTCGGGCACCATGTGCAGTACCTGCTCGGCACCTTGAGCAGCGCCCACTCCCAGATGAACCGCATGAGCGAAAAGGAAGCCAACAAAATGAGCGTCAGGATAGAGCTCCAGGCCGACTTCTACGCCGGCATCTGGGCCCATTATGATGACAAGATGTTCTCCTCGCTCGAGGACGGCGACATCGAGGAAGGCATCAACGCCGCCAACAAGATAGGCGACGACTACCTCCAGAAGAAATCCTACGGCTACACGGTTCCCGACGCCTTCACCCACGGCACCGCCGCGCAGCGCGTAAAGTGGCTCAAGAAGGGCTACACCACAGGCAACCTCTCGCAGGGCGACACCTTCTCCATCTCCTATAGCAGCCTGTAACGATGAACTACGACATCTCTCTCAACCTTTCCCCCGACTGGATCCGGGAAGAAGACCGCTACGAAGAAGTTGACGGGGCGATGATCACCCACCTCGAGTGCCACCTGCCCGGGCCGGAGGAAGGCAAGTACGAGGCCATCCTCGACCTGTATGCCGGCGATCTCCCCTCCGACACCACCGCCGAAGACGAGGCCTATGCCAATTACGCAGAAATCATCGGCTGGGACGAAGAAGAGGATGACGAGGAGAACCCCATCGCCCAGTGGAAGTTCCAGAACCGCAGGGCCTACGGCTTTTCGGGCGAATGCGAGGACGGATCCATCATGCTCCTGATGTGCGTCGAAATCATCAAGGGCGGGCTGCTCATCTGTTCAGTCATAGCACCCGACGACGAGAAAGTCTCGAAGTGGGCGTCTTACCTGGAAGCAAACCTTAAGGTAAAGAGGTCTAACTGACGTATTTCCCATGACATAAGCGGTACGAAAGGCCGCTTCCGCAGGGGCAGGGATCGTCGGGATAAACAGGGCGGACCTGGTTGGCGTTGTCGAAGTAGCGCATCAGTTCCTCGCTGATTTCGCCGCTGGCGTATTCTTCGAATTCTTCTTCGAAGTAGCCGTCGGGGATTGAATATAGCATGAGGCCGGTCTCCTCTGCGCTGTGACCCTTGAGGAGCCACTTGGGGACGGAGTTCACATAGTCGAGGATTATTCCTGCACACTCGAGGAATTCCTCGTAGGTCTCGATGTCGGCGTCCCTGTGGGTGATGGGCGCCATGAGGATGTCGAGATTGCGCTCGTCGGGCTCATACTGGGCGTTGATCCAGACGGAGTGCATGGCAAAATCGAGCTCCTCACCTTCATACCCTACCTTGTAAAGCATATCGCGAAGGGCCTTGCCCTGGGGAAGGTTGTCTCCATAGGCACAGAAAGGAGAACCGATGCCGCATGAGATGTAATTATCCTGTGCAAGGCGCGCATACGTACGGACCGACTTGTAAAGCTTGCGGCGCTTGCGCATCAGGTCCTCGAGGTCCTCGACGTCGGGAGAAACCATGTAGGTCACGCCCTTGTACTCCTCCTGGTAAAGCTTGATAACCGGGCAGGCAGTAAGGCTGGCGGCAAAGGAACGCATCTGCTCCACGGTGTCGTACTGGCAGAAGATGTAGTCGACAAAGGTTGCGAGAGGTATGACGCCGTACGTGTGCAGGGCACCGAGGGCAAGCCTCTCAATAGCGATAGCGCCATTTGATTCTTTGCTTTTGATTACACCGTCTATCTCCTTTGCTATCAATCCATACAGGGCAGAGGGAATGCTTGCGCTTACAAGGTCGGGGTCGCCGCTCTTGTCGAAGTCGGCGAGGTGCAGGACTTCCACGACCATGGGATAGTCGGAGGGGATGAGGTCGACGGGGACTTCGGGGCCGGCGTCGCACAGGCGGGACAGGATGCGGAGGTCGCCCTCGGGGAGCTTTTCGAGCCATTGGGCTGGATGCTCGCTGAGGAGGGCCTCAAGGGCCTTGACAAGGTCCTGTTTGCGGTGTCCGCGGCGCGGCCAGGCGTTGAAGTAGTCGAGGGCGGCCTCCAGCTCTTCGAGGGGGCGCTCACTGAGTATGTCGGCAAGAGATTCGTACATGGGGTGCAAATTTAACACTTTTGCGCAGAGGTGACAAACAATTTGCCGCCTTCGACATGAAATTTGACATCGTACCCTGCGTATACCAGGCCGTACTGCCGCTGAGGGTCATCCTGCCAGCGGGGTCTCGGGTCCTGGGAAAGGAGTTCCCTGAGGGCCACGGACTCCCCTTCTCCAAGCAGCGCGGCGACTTCGGGGCTCATTTCCACCTCGACGGGCTGCCAGAGCGTCCCGTCGACAAAGCCGCAGCGCGCACCGGGACGGCTGTCGGCATATTCTATATATGGCTTGACGTCGTAGACGGGGGTGCCGTCGGCAAGGTCGGCGCCGCTGACATGCAGCACGCCGTCGGCAACGGACTCGATGCGCACGCACGACAGGCCCAGGGAATTGGGGCGGAAGGGCGAACGGGACGCGAAGACGCCGACGCGCTTGTTGCCGCCGAGCCTCGGGGGACGGACGGTAAGGCTTCCGGAGGCGGGAGCATTGAGGGAAAAGCCCCAGATGAGCCAGCACCAGTCGAATCCCTCAAGCCCGCGGACGGCCTCGGGACTGTCGTAAGGCGGAAGGAAACGGACCTCGCCCTGAAGGGAGGGTGCGACGCCAGCCTGACGGGGCAGGCCGAACTTCCCCTCCAGGTCGCAGTGGTAACGGGCTACGGGCTCTATCGTCATCGGCCGAGCGAATCGAGGTATGCCTTGTAAAGCTTGCCCAGGGAGTCGAGGTTCTCGGTCCTCAGGGGCTCCGACGGCGGAGAAATCATCTTGAGCGGATCTATGGGGGTGCCGTCCTTCCAGACCCTGAAGTCGAGGTGGGGCCCCGTGGCATGACCGGTGGCGCCTACGTAGCCTATCACGTCGCCCTGTGCCACACGGGATCCGGCCTTGATGCCGGAGGCGAACCTGGAGAGGTGCATGTAGCAGGTTTCGTATCCGTTCATGTGCTTGATGCGTACGCGGTTGCCGCCGCCGGAGGCATCCCAGCCGCAGAGGGTCACGGTGCCGTCGCCTATGGCGTGGACGGGCGTGCCTGTGGGGGCTGCGTAATCGACGGCGGTATGGGGACGCACCTTGCCGGTGATGGGGTGCTTGCGGTGGTAGGAGAAGGTGCTGCTCACGCGGTTGTATTTGAGGGGCGCCTTGAGGAAAGCCTTGCGGAGGCTTTCACCTTTCTCGTTCCAGTATTTGTTGCCGCCGTCGCCCTGATCGAACCGTATGGCGCTGGCGGAGAAGTTTCCGCTGTCGTAGATGGCGAAATCGATGCCGTCTATCCCGATGACTTCGCCGTCGCTCTCGGTCTGGTTGTAGATGACGCGGAAGCGGTCGCCCTCCCGGAGGCCGAAGAAGTTGACGGTCCAGGCATAGACGTCGGCGAGGTCGACTATGAGCAGCGGGGAGACTCCGGCTGCACGCATGTCGTTCCAGAGGGAGCTGTGGATGGTGATGTCGGCGGTTTTGCGGACATGCTGGAGCGGACGGTCGAAGGTCCAGGCGCAGAGGCTGTCGGCGGTCTTGAAAATGGTGGACCGGACGCGGTCGTTGTGGTAGACGACGTACTGGAGGGCGCGGGTGGTATCGGTGCTGTAGTAGGCCTCGACGGGATTGCCGGCACGCATGCGGCGCACGTCGAAGATGTCTTCGGAGCGCTGGACAAGGGTGTAGGAGGCTCGTGCGCCGAGGCCCAGCCGGGCCATGAGGCCGGAGAAGGTTTCGCCCTCGCGTACCTTCAGGGAATCGACCTTATAATCGTCGGTCCTGAAGCCCAGAGGCAGTATGGTGTCTTTCTGGGGGAGCGGTTCGTCCCCGCCGCCGGTCTGGCGCTTGCAGGCGGGAAGGACGGCAAGCGCAATCAGCAGCAGGAATGTGGCAGCGCGCTTCATTTGGTGAGGTTGCCGAGGATGCTGCGGGTAAGGGTGCGGATGGCACTTGAAGTGGCGCTCGAGATGGCCTTGCCTGCAGCGGTCTGGCTGCCGGACTTTTTCTTGCTGTCGGTGGTCTTGGAGCCGGTGATGGAATCGGCAGCGGCCTTTCCGGCGCTGCGCGACAGGCTGGATACCGCGGCGCCCACTGCGGCGCCTATGACTACGGTACCAAGGCCGGCCTTTGAGGTCTTCTTTGTGCTCCTGGAGGATTTGGCGGCCTCTTTTTCGCGGGCTTTCTGCTCCTTTTCCCATTCCTTGCGGGCCTTTTCCTGTTCGCGGGCCTGCTGGGCCTGGAGGCGTTCCTGCTCGGCGCGGGCCTTCTGTTCCTCGACGGCCTGCTGCTGGCGTGCCTGCTCCTGCTCGGCTCTCTGGCGGTCGGCGAGAAGGATTTCGAAGGCGGATTCGCGGTCGATGACGTTGTCGTACTTGCCCTTGAGGGGGGAAGCGTTGCGGATGTCGAGGCGCTGGCCGTCGGTGATGGCACCTATCTGGCTGAGGGGGAAGAGGATGCGGGCACGTTCGACTACGCCCGGGGCGCCCTTGGCGTCGAGGAAGCTGACAAGGGCCTCGCCGGTCTCGAGGGTGGTGATGGCGTCGGCGGTCTTGAAGGAAGGGTTCTCGCGGAAGGTCTCGGCTGCGGCGCGTACGGCCTTCTGGTCCTTGGGTGTATATGCGCGGAGGGCGTGCTGGATGCGGTTGCCGAGCTGGCCGAGTATGCTGTCGGGGATGTCGGTGGGGTTCTGGGTGACGAAATAGACGCCGACGCCCTTGCTTCGGATGAGGCGGATGACCTGCTCGATCTTGCTGACGAGGGCTGGGGCGGTGTCGGTGAAGAGGGTGTGGGCCTCGTCGAAGAAAAACACCAGTTTGGGGAGCTCGCAGTCTCCGACCTCGGGCAGACGGGAGTAGATGTCGGACAGGAGCCAGAGGAGGAAGGTGGAATAGAGCTTGGGGTTGAGCATGAGCTTGTCGGCAGCGAGGACGCTCATGACGCCCATGCCGTCCTGGGTGGCGAAGAGGTCTTCTATGTCGAAGGCGGGCTCGGCGAAGAACTTCTCGGCGCCTTCGTTCTCGAGGCCGAGGAGGGCACGCTGGATGGCGCCGATGGTGGCGGAGGTGACGGTGCCGTATTCTACGCGGAAGTCGCCGGCGTGCTCGTTGACGTAGGCGAGCATGGAGCGGAGGTCCTTGAGGTCGATGAGGAGAAGGCCGCGTTCGTCGGCGACCTTGAAGACTATGTCCATGACGCCGGACTGCACTTCATTGAGGCCCATCAGGCGGCTCATGAGTGCGGGGCCCATGTTGGATATGGTGGTGCGCATGGGGTGGCCCTGCTCGCCGAAGACGTCGTAGAAGCGTACGGGGCACGGGGCGAAACGGGGCTCTGTGATGCCGAACTCGGCGCAGCGCTTCTCGATGAAGCCCGACATGCGGCCGGTCTGGCTGATGCCGCTCAGGTCGCCTTTCATGTCGGCCATGAAGCAGGGCACGCCGGCCTGGCTGAAGGTTTCTGCCAGGACCTGGAGGGATACGGTCTTGCCGGTACCCGTTGCGCCTGCGATGAGGCCGTGGCGGTTTGCCATGGTGCCGGTGATACTTATGGGGCCGTTGGGGCCGTGAGCGACATAGAGTCCGTTGCTGGAAGTATACATAGGAGATAATTTTTTACAAATATAGTATGTATTTGCGAGATTTGCCAAAGTTTTTGTCCGCCCTGGCCGCCGTCCCGGAATCGGCCGGACATGCAGCAGAGCGGCGTCTGGCGCGTTGTTTATAAATCTGTTGAAAACTTCTCGACAGATATGGGGATTTGCCGTGTTCATTTGGCTAAATTTGTCATCCGCGAAATTTGCAATCTAACACTAAACATACATGGACGTACGTAAAACCAACGGCTCTATAGAAGAGTACGACAAAGCCAAACTGGCCCGGGGCATACACCAGGCCTACAAGAGTGCAGGACAGTATTGTGACGATGCGATTGTCGTCTCCATCATCAACAATCTCTACATCTACGACGGCATCTACAGCTCGGAGATCCGCCGCCAGGTGGTGGATTCCCTGATGAGCATCAACAAGAAAGTCGCCCTCGCCTACATCGAGAAGTTCGACGCCGACCTCGACCTCCGCAAGAAGCGCGACTTCATCAAGGATTACATCGCCGCCACCAACGCCGCCACCGGCTCCAAGTTCGACGCCAACGCCAACGTCACGCGCAAAAACATAGTGACTCTCGGCAACGAGCTCTACAAGGAGAACAACATCAAGCAGAACCGCTACATCATGTGCGACAAGATCAAGACCCTCTACGGCCGCCATCTTGCCGACCAGTACCTCAAGGACCTCAACTCCCACATCCTCTACAAGCATGACGAGAGCGGCACGCCCGGCTTCCCCTACTGCGTGGCCATCACCATGTACCCGTTCCTCATCAGCGGCCTCCGCGAGCTGGGCGGCGTATCCGTAGCCCCCACCGACCTCAAGAGCTTCTGCGGCGAATTCATCAACCTCGTATACTCCGTGTCCTCCCAGTTCATGGGCGCGGTGGCCACCCCCGAGTTCCTGATGTACTTCGACTACTTCCTCCGCAAGGACTACGGCAACGACTACCTCGAAAAGCTCGACACCGTAGTTGAACTGAACGTCAAGCAAAGGACCCTCAGAAAGGTGATAGACAATTACTTCCAGCAGGTCGTGCACTCCATGAACATGCCTGCCGGCAACCGCGGATACCAAACCGTGTTCTGGAACATCTCCTACTTCGACAAGCCCTATTTCGAGGGAGTGTTCGGCGATTTCCGCTTCCCCGACGGCACGGCCCCCGTATGGGAGACCCTCGACTGGCTGCAGCGCCACTTCATGAACTGGTTCAACGAGGAGCGCAACCACTACATCCTCACCTTCCCCGTCGAGACCATGGCCCTTCTCACCGACGGCGGCGACGACTTCGCCGACAAGGACTACGCCGACTTCACGGCCGAAATGTGGTCCAAAGGCCACAGCTTCTTCTGCTACCTGTCCAACAGCCCCGACTCCCTGTCAAGCTGCTGCCGTCTGCGCAACTCCCTCAAGGACATGGAGGATGCAAGCCACAACCACACCCAGCACCAGTACTCCATGGGTACCGCATCCGTGAGCACGGGTTCCAAGTCGGTCATGACCATCAACCTCAACCGCCTCATCCAGGATGCCGTGCGCCGCTACTTCGCCGAGAGGCGCGGCGTCCACCTCGAGGCAGGCAAGCCTCTCGATCCGGCCAGCAACTTCTACGACAAGGACGACCTCTACACCAACTACATCGCCAAGGACATCCGCGAGATGACCGAGCGCGTCCACAAGTATCAGATTGCCTTCAACGAAATCATCAAGGACTTCCTCAAGGCCGAAATGCTCGACGTCTACAAGGCCGGCTTCATCGACATGAGGCGCCAGTACCTCACCGTGGGCGTCAACGGACTCACCGAGGCCGCCGAATTCCTGGGCCTCGAGGTCTCCCCCAACCCCGAGTACGGCTCCTTCGTCAACACCATACTCGAGACCATCAACATCGCCAACCGCAAGGACAAGACGCCCGACGCCATGTTCAACACCGAGTTCGTCCCCGCAGAAAACCTTGCGGCCAAGAACTACAAATGGGACAAGAAGGACGGCTATTACGTCTCCGACAAGCACAACCTCTACAGCTCCTACTTCTACAATCCCGAGGATGTGAGCGTCTCCATGATCGACAAGTTCAAGCTCCACGGCGAAGACTTCGTCAAGTACCTCGACGGCGGTTCCGCGCTCCACATGAACATCGCGGAGCACCTGAGCAAGGAGCAGTACAGGAGTCTCCTGAACACCGCGGCCCACTACGGCACCAACTACTTCACCTTCAACTGCCGCAACACTGTCTGCAACGAGTGCGGATACATCAGCAAGGACACCCTCAAGAAATGCCCCAAGTGCGGCAGCGAAAACCTTGACTACCTTACACGTGTCATCGGTTACCTCAAGAGAGTCTCCAGCTTTGCCGAGCCGCGCCAGATAGAGGCCGAAAAACGCTTCTACACCCCCAAGGATGCTTAAGTACATCCCGTCCCTCACAGACATAGTTCTGGAAGAAATACCCGACCGCGTTACCCTGGCAGTGGAAATCACCAACTGCCAGGGTAATTGCCCCGGGTGCCACTCCCCTTTCCTCCGGCAGGACATAGGCGAGGAGCTCACCGCGGCCGCCATAGACGGGATGATTGCGGCCAATTTCGGGATAAACTGCTTCCTATTCCTCGGCGAGGGCGCAGACCGCCAGGCCCTGCTCGCCCTTGCAGGCCACATACGCGCCGCCCATCCCGCCCTCGAACTTGCCCTCTACTCCGGCCGTGGCTCCGTCGAAGATGAAATCTGGCAGGCTTTCGACTACGTCAAGACCGGGCCGTACATCGAGGCCCTCGGTCCCCTCAACAATCCCTCCACCAACCAGCGCCTCTACTACCACCGCGCCGACATCACCTCCCGCTTCTGGAGATAATTTTGCAAGTCGCGGTTTTTTTTGTATTTTTGCATCCGCTCCGGGGTATTAGCTCAGTTGGTAGAGCGATAGGTTCGCAATCTATAGGTCAGGGGTTCGAATCCCCTATGCTCCACTAAAACAGCAGGCCAAAAGCCTGCTGTTTCTTTGTGGAGCAAGATACCTTTACTATAGAATTTCTTATATTTGCGGCATGGGAATATCGTTTACTTGTGATTACAATGAGGGGGCGCATCCTCTGGTGCTGAAAAGGCTGGAGGAGACCAATCTTGTGCAGGAGCCCGGATACGGCGAAGATTCCTTTTGCAGGAGCGCCCGAGAGAAGATCCGTCACGCCACGGAGTGCCCCGGAGCGGAGGTGTTTTTCCTTACCGGCGGCACCCAGACCAATTCTACCGTCATAGACGCCATGATCGGACGCTACGAGGGAGTCATCGCAGCCGAAACAGGCCATATCGCTGTCCACGAGAGCGGCGCGGTGGAGTTCTGCGGCCACAAGGTGATAACTCTCCCCCAGCATCAGGGCAAGATCGACCCGGCCGAACTGGCCGGCTTCCTGGAGCGTTTCCACTCCGACCCCAACTGGCCCCACATGGTCTACCCGGGCATGGCCTACATCTCCTTCCCTACCGAGTACGGCACCATCTACTCAAAATCCGAGATGGAGAGCCTCCATGCCGTATGCAGGAATTACGGCATTCCCCTGTTCGTCGACGGGGCCCGGCTGGGCTACGGCCTCGAGAGCGACAGCTGCGAACTCACCCTCCCCGAGCTCGCCCGGCTCTGCGACGTCTTCTACATCGGAGGCACCAAGGTGGGAGCCCTGTGCGGCGAGGCGGTAGTCTTCCCACGGGGAAACGTCCCGCCCCACTTCTTCACCATAGTAAAGCAGCACGGCGCCCTGCTGGCAAAAGGGCGTCTGCTTGGCATCCAGTTCGACACCCTGTTCACCGACGGCCTCTATTTCAGCATAAGCCGCCATGCCATCGAGCAGGCGATGAAGGTCAAGGCCATGTTCACCCTCAAGGGTATCCCCTTCCATATCGACTCCCCCACCAACCAGCAGTTCCCCATACTCACGGTCGCGCAGGCCCGGGCCATCGAGGCCGCAGGCATTGAGTTCGAAGTCTGGGAGCAGCTTCCCGGCTCCCGCCTCGTGACGCGCTTCGCCACGAGCTGGGCCACCACCGACGCTCAGACCGACCGCCT
>FLNY01003994.1_pt1 | contig 125725 bp, 112 predicted proteins | sample 1140381 | NCBI WGS metagenome assembly FLNY01 (sample SAMEA3878172, study PRJEB12797) | bioreactor metagenome | biome: Moose rumen | place: Sweden | collected 2011-10 | reverse complement strand
TTCATCGGTAGATTCGTTGACACAGTATTATGATAGCGTGGGGCATGTGTATTATGACGAGATGCGTTGTAGCTCGCTTTTTCTCTCCAATACGTCACAGGCTCGTCGTCGTAACTTTGAAACAGGCAAAATTGATGATGTGACTCCAAAGGATTTGGTTCATATAAAAAATGATACAATAAATATTGATTCAATATACAAACGACTTGATTTGACTACAAAGCAGAGGGTTGTTTACGCTGCAATGCAGAAGACTACTATTATGCAAAACGAATCGCAGTACAGGACTGACGTTATGGACTACGGCTCTTATAAGATTCGACGCCATAAGATAGCATTCTGGCAGAAATTTACTATGTCTATTTCTTGTTTGCTATTCTTCTTTATTGGTGCCCCGCTTGGAGCTATTATCCGTAAAGGTGGACTAGGATTGCCTGTAGTTATTTCGGTTATAATTTTCATACTTTATTACATCGTCGATAATACATGTATGAAAATGGGGCGTGATGGTGTTTGGCCTGTATGGATAGGTATGTGGGTGAGCTCATTCGTAATGGCTCCATTAGGTGTCTTTTTTACGGTGAAATCGAATAATGACTCTGTTGTGTTTAACAAAGATGCTTACATTTCGTTCTTACGTAAATTAGGAGGAATCCGACCGAAGAGACATATTGTATTGAAAGAGGTTATTATTAATGATCCAGACTATCCTGTAGTTGCTGTAATCCTTGATAATATTATTCGTCAGAGTAGGGATTATCGTATACATCATAAGATATTCCATCTTAAGGAAATGCTAACTATATTGTTTACAAAGCAACGCGATGAACAGATTCAAAGGATAGACAGCGCTATAGAGTATGTAGTTGATGCTTTATCAAACTCGCGTGACAAGCAAATTCTGATGGATGTAAATAAGATGCCGGTTTTGGATATATATTCATTTCGCTTCTATCGTCGCATTTATCTGGACTTAAAGCAAGTGATTGCAACTAGTCAACAATTGAAGCATAGGTGTCAGGAGATTGGTGGACCATTTATTGATTTAGAAACTACGTAAAAGAAAAAGATATGGTGTTTAACAAAATAGAAGAAGCTATTGAAGACTTTCGTCAAGGAAAGATGGTTATCGTAGTGGATGATGAAGATCGCGAAAACGAAGGGGACTTTATTACTGCTGCCGAACTGATTACTCCCGAGAAGGTTAATTTCATGTTGCGTGAAGGACGTGGTGTGTTATGTGCTCCAATAACGATTCAGCATGCAAGAGAACTGGAATTGCCTCATCAAGTAGAAGATAATACTTCTGTTCTTGGTACTCCGTTTACTGTAACGGTAGATAAGTTGGAAGGCTGTACTACAGGTGTAAGTGCACATGATCGTGCAGCAACGATTGAATGGCTTTCAAATCCAGAAGCCCGTGCATGTGACTTCGGTCGTCCAGGACATATTAATCCTTTGTATGCTCAGGAAGGTGGAGTGTTGCGGAGGAGTGGACATACAGAGGCGTCAATTGATTTGGCCCGCTTAGCTGGTTTACGTCCTGCCGCTGCTCTGATTGAGATTTTGAATGAGGATGGTACTATGGCTCGCCTGCCACAGCTAGAAGAGAAGGCTAAGCAGTTCAATCTGAAACTAATTCAGATAAAAGATTTGATAGCTTATCGTTTGCAACGTGAAAGTCTTGTTGAGAAGGGTGTAGAGGCAGATATGCCAACAGCTTATGGACATTTCCGTATTATTCCTTTCCGTCAGAAAAGCAATGGATTGGAGCATGTTGCGCTTGTCAAAGGCGAATGGAAGAAGGATGAACCCGTGCTGGTGCGTATGCATTCGAGTTGTGCTACAGGAGATATCTTTGCAAGTAAGCGCTGTGATTGTGGTGAACAACTACACAAGTCTATGCAATTGATAGAGAAAGAAGGAAAAGGGGCTGTTGTTTACCTTATACAGGAAGGTAGAGGTATAGGCCTGATGAATAAGATTGCCGCATACAAACTTCAGGAGCAGGGTGATGATACGGTAGACGCCAATATTCATTTGGGATTTGATCCTGACTTGCGTGACTATGGTGTTGGTGCTCAGATATTAAGAGAGTTGGGAATCTCAAAACTGCGTCTGCTGACTAATAATCCAACAAAACGTGTGGGACTTGAGGGTTACGGATTAACTATCGTGGAAAATGTGCCAATAGAAACCACACCTAATCCATACAACGAACGTTATTTGCGCACGAAGAAAGAACGTATGGGGCATACTCTAAAACTGTAAACCTCAGTATGCAGAAAAATACTTATGAAATATTTATTATAACTTAATCATATAAAAAATGAATACATTATCAGATCGTTTAAATCGTTTGTCGCCAAGTGCTACACTTGCGATGAGTCAGAAGAGCTCCGAGTTGAAAGCGCAGGGAATTGACATTATCAATATGTCGGTAGGAGAACCAGACTTTAATACCCCAGATCATATCAAGGCTGCTGCAATAAAGGCTGTAGAAGAAAATTATAGCCGTTATAGTCCAGTGCCTGGATATCCGGAATTGAAGAATGCCATTGTTGCAAAGTTGAAGAAAGAAAACGGACTTGACTATAAACCATCTCAGATTCTTTGTTCTAATGGTGCAAAGCAATCTGTATGTAATGCAATCATGGCACTTGTGAATGCTGGAGATGAGGTGATTATTCCTGCACCTTATTGGGTTAGTTATCCTCAGATGGTTCTTCTTGCCGAAGGTACTCCTGTGTTTATCGATGCACCTATAGAGCAGGATTTCAAAATTACTCCAGAGCAGTTAGAGGCTGCTATCACTCCAAAGACCCGTGCTCTCATACTCTGTTCTCCAAGCAACCCGACTGGTTCAGTTTATAGCAAACAGGAACTTGAGGCTTTGAAGAATGTATTGCTGCGCCATGAACGTGTTATTGTTATCGCTGACGAAATATACGAGCATATCAATTATGTAGGTGCTCATGCTTCAATGGCAAGTTTTGATGATATCAAGGAACGTGTAGTTGTTATTAATGGTGTAAGTAAGGCTTATGCCATGACTGGTTGGCGTATTGGTTTTATCGCTGCACCAGAGTGGATAGTAAAGGGATGTAATAAACTGCAAGGACAATATACAAGTGGACCATGTTCTGTTTCTCAGAAAGCTGCAGAAGCTGCATTCGCTGGCGATCAGCAGTGCGTGGAAGATATGCGTCAGGCATTCGAACGCCGTAAGGACCTCATCGTTCGTCTTAGTAAGGAAATTCCTGGACTTGAAGTGAATAATCCTCAGGGAGCATTTTATTTGTTCCCTAAGTGTTCTAGTTTCTTTGGAAAGAGTGCAGAGGGTAGGACTATAAATAATTCTACAGATTTGGCTATGTACTTGTTGGAAGTTGGGCATGTAGCAACTGTAGGGGGTGACGCCTTTGGAAGTCCTGAGTGTTTTCGTATGAGTTATGCTACTAGTGACGAGAATATAGTTGAGGCTATGAAGCGTATCAAGGAAGCTCTTGGGAAGTTAAAATAAACGTATATGACAATAAAAGACCGTAAGACTATCCGAAAATACAAGGCTATGGATGTGGATAAAAATCTCATCCATAGCTTGCTCGCTACAGCTTCACGTGCAGCAACGATGGGTAACATGCAACTCTATAGTGTGGTTGAGACAAGAAGTCAGGCTATAAAAGAAGTATTGGCTCCTTTACACTTTAATCAACCTATGGTTATGGGAGCTCCTGTTGTACTTACTTTTATAGCTGATTTTAACCGGTTTACTCGTTGGTGTGAGCTTTCTGATGCAGATGCTGGTTATGATAATTTCCTGTCATTTAGTAATGCTATGACCGACGCTATGCTTTTTTGCCAGAATTTCTGTACGTTAGCTGAAGAAGCGGGTCTCGGAACGTGTTTTTTGGGAACGACGGTTTATAATCCACAGAGAATTATTGATGTGCTTAAGTTGCCACGTCTGACTTTTCCTGTAGCCACTATAACTGTTGGCTATCCTGATGAAAACCCGGAACAGCCAGATCGTCTCGATATTTCTGATATTATTCATGAGGAAACGTATCGTGTGGTTTCTGATGAAGATATCCGAAGGGCTTATGCTTATAAAGAGTCGCTTCAGGAGAACAAGCATTTTGTAGAGATAAATAAAAAACAAAATTTGGCTCAAGTATTTACCGATTGTAGATATACTCGTAGGGATAATGAGGCAATGTCGCGAGGAATGCTTGATGCGCTTAAGAAACAAGGTTTTCTGAAATAATCAAAATATAAACACAATGAATCGCGAAAATTTTGGATCACGACTTGGAGCTATATTGGCCGCAGCCGGTTCGGCAGTTGGACTTGGTAATGTTTGGCGTTTCCCAATTGAAACAGGACAAAACGGAGGAGCTGCTTTTATCATTATATATATATTGTGTATTCTTTTATTGGGTTTGCCTGTAATGATAAGTGAATTCTTGATAGGTAGATATACACATACAAACACTGCAGGGGCTTATAGGATACTTTCGAAGGGAAGTAAATGGCACTGGTTAGGAAAGATGGGGGTCTATACTGGATGGTTCATCCTTTGTTACTATGCAGTGGTGGGAGGATGGACTCTTCACTATACTTACCTTTCTTTAACTAATGCTTTTAGTGGCGTGAAAGCTTCGGATTTTGGTAACATCTTCAACGATTTTGTAAGTAATCCATGGATACCCTTATTATGGTTTTATCTGTTTATTCTGCTTGCTCACTATGTTATTACTCGAGGCGTACAATCGGGTATTGAACGTTCCTCAAAAATTCTTATGCCTACATTATTTATTATTGTAGTATTTTTGGCCGTTAGTTCAGTGATGCTTCCTGGCGCATCTGCAGGTGTAGAGTTCTTGTTGCGCCCTGATTGGTCAAAGGTTGACAGTAAGACCATAATTGAAGCTATGGGACAAGCATTCTTCTCATTGAGTCTTGGTATGGGTTGTCTATGTACATATGCTAGTTATTTTGATAAAACCACTCCTTTGGGAAAAACAGCTCTTCATGTTAGCGTTATTGATACTTTAATTGCTATCCTTGCAGGTTTTATCATATTCCCTTCTGTTTTCAATATTGGCATGAATCCAAATGAAGTTGGTGTGGGTGCCAGCCTAACTTTTATTTCTCTACCTAATGTGTTTCAGCAGGCTCTTGGTGAGGGTAGCCTAATGTCGATAATATTCTCGGCATTATTTTACTTCCTCCTGTTTGTGGCTGCATTGACAAGTGCTATCTCGCTACATGAGGTTGCAACGGCATATGTAACAGAGGAATTTAATATGACACGTAATCGTGGCGCTTCTCTTGTGACAATTGTAGTTCTCGTGTTGGGTACTCTTTGTTCGCTTTCCTTCGGACCATTATCCAATATAAAGATATTGGATCGCAACATATTCTCTATGTTCGATGATTTGTCGGGTGTAATTTTGTTGCCAATAGGTGTTATGTTTATAAGCCTATTTGCAGGATGGCGTCTTGACAAAGAGTTGTACCGCAACGAAATAAGTAATTATGGAGATATAGAAACACCTTATTTCAAGATGCTTATATTCTCTTTGCGCTTTATGATTCCGTTGGCAATCTTGCTGGTATTTCTTGACCAGTTGGGATTGTTTAAGGCTATATTCAAATAACTTTTATAAATTCGCTCTTTTCTTTGCGGATTTTATCTTTTCTCGGACAATCTTCCGCAATATGTCCTACAGGGATTAGTGCTACTGGCTCTATTCCTTGTGGGAGAGTGAATAGTTCTGCAAACTTGTTTGTGTCGTAGTTGCATATCCAACAAGTGCCTAAACCGCGCTCTGTGGCAGCGAGACATATATGTTCTATTGCTATTGCCAAATCCACATCACCGTGGTTTTTATGGTCGTAAGGACGTACCCATGCAGCATCGTTGTTTTTTAGTGCTATAATGCAGATGGGAGCTGTGAGAAACCAATCGCGATCGTAACACTGATGTAGTTTTTCCAGATTTTGCTTACTACGTACAACATAAAACTCCCATGGTTGTTTATTTACTGCTGACGGAGCCATACGTACACATTCAAGGATATAATCAAGATCCTCATCTTTTACAATCTCATCGGAGAATTTTCGGGCAGAGAATCTTTCTTTGCATAATGTAAGGAAGTCTTTCATGATGATTTGATAAATAAATTTGCACAAATTTAGTGATTTGTGATATAAATATTGTACTTTTGCAAAGTAAAAATACTAGCAGATAGTCTAATTGTCTGTATATTGATGTTATATGTGGGTTAAATCCTGCGTTAAAAACTAAGATAATAACGAATAAAATTATATATAAAGATGGCAGATAGCAAAAAGATTAAGACAGCTTTGATTTCTGTTTTCCATAAGGATGGACTTGAAGAATTATTGGCTGCACTGAATGCAGAGGGCGTTAAATTTCTCTCTACAGGTGGAACCCAGAATTTTATTGAAGGCTTGGGATATAAGTGTGAGAAAGTTGAAAATCTGACAACTTATCCTTCAATTCTTGGCGGTCGTGTGAAAACACTTCACCCAAAGGTGTTCGGAGGAATTCTGGGTCGTCGCGAACTGGAGAGTGATCAGCAAGAAATGGCTAAGTATGAGATTCCGGAAATCGATCTCGTTGTCGTTGATCTCTATCCATTTGAGGAAACAGTTGCTAGTACAAATGATGAACCGACTATTATCGAAAAAATTGATATAGGTGGTATCAGTTTGATTCGTGCTGCTGCAAAGAACTTCAATGATGTTGTAATAGTTCCTAGTAAAGCAGAATATGCAATGCTGACAGATATAGTGAAAGCTCAAGGTGGTTCAACTACAAAAGCACAACGCAAGGTTTTTGCTGAGCGTGCGTTTGGTGTGAGCAGTCATTATGATACAGCTATTCACAATTATTTTCTGAAGGCATAATAGATAATATGAATTTAAAGGAATAGGATTATGGGATTCTTTTCTTTGACTCAAGATATAGCAATGGACCTTGGAACGGCCAATACTATCATTACCAGTAATGGTAGGATAGTGGTTGACGAACCATCAGTTGTGGCTATGGACAAACAAAGCAACAAGATGATTGCTGTTGGTACCAAAGCCAAGATGATGCATGAGAAAACTCATGAGAATATTCGAACTTGTCGTCCGCTTCGCGATGGTGTCATTGCTGACTTCAATGCCTGTGAGCAGATGATGCGTGGACTCATAAAGATGGCAAATTCAGGTCGCCACTTGTTTACTCCATCGCTTCGTATGGTTATTGGTGTTCCTTCAGGTTCTACCGAAGTGGAGTTGCGTGCTGTACGTGATAGTGCTGAGCACTCAGGAGGGCGTGACGTTTATCTAATCTTTGAACCAATGGCTGCTGCAATAGGTTGTGGTATTGACGTAGAGGCTCCAGAGGGTAATATGGTTGTAGATATAGGTGGTGGTTCTACAGAGATTGCTATTATCTCGTTGGGAGGAATCGTTTGCAATAACTCTATACGTGTGGCAGGTGATGACTTTACATATGACATTCAAGAGTATATGAGTCGTCAGCACAATGTTAAGGTCAGTGAACGTATGGCTGAACGTATTAAAATAAATGTAGGTTCTGCTCTTGCTGAACTTGGAAATGATGCTCCACAAGATTATGTAGTACATGGACCGAATCGTATCACTGCATTGCCAATGGAGATAAGCGTAGGCTATCAAGAAATAGCTATGTGTATTGATAAGAGTTTGGCAAAAATAGAAGCCGCTGTACTTCAGGCTTTGGAACATACGCCACCAGAACTATATGCAGATATCGTGAAGAATGGTATTTGGCTTACAGGAGGTGGAGCTCTGTTGCGAGGTCTGGATAAGCGCCTTACTGATAAAATAAAGATTCAGTTCCATGTAGATGAAGATCCACTTCATTCGGTTGCCAAGGGTACAGGAATTGCATTAAAAAACGTAAATAACTACCAGTTCTTAATGAGATAATGTGGGGAGGAGTTTTTGATTTTCTCTTCAAATATAAACACTGGCTTGTATTCATATTGTTAGAGGCTGTAAGTCTTATTGGACTTTTCAGTACAAACGGTTATCAAAAGAGTGTTTACTTTACTACTGCTAATAGTATTGTAGGTTATGCTTACTCTACTATTAGCAGTATAACTTCTTATTTAAATTTAGTTTCGGTGAATCGAGACCTTGAAGCAGAGAATGAAAAACTAAGAATAGAAAATGTAACCCTCAAGACACGGCTTCAATTGGCAAATGTAGATACTTTAGCAATGGGCGTTCAGTCGGAAGATTATAATGTAGTTGTGGCTCAAGTAATTAATTTTACACTTCACAAGAGGGCTAATTTGATGACTATCAATAAAGGAAGTGCTGACGGAATCAAACCAGAAATGGGCGTAGTGTGCAGTCAAGGCGTTGTTGGAGTGGTTTATCTGACCAGTGAGCATTATGCTATTGTCATGCCATTGCTTAATGTTAATTGTCGTATTAGTTGCTGTTTGAATAAGTCTGAATATTTCGGAACCCTTGAGTGGGAAAGGGGCGATTCTCGCTCCACTTATGCGACGGGATTCCCTCGCCATACAAAGATTCAAGAAGGTGAACTTATAGAAACCAATGGCTATAGTGACATTTTCCCACCTGGTATTCCTATCGGAAAAGTCAGTAGTATTGGTGACTCTGAGGATGGTATGTCGTATCGTCTGAAAGTAAGCCTGTTTACGAATTTCGAAAAACTGCGTGATGTTAGTGTGATAACTAATTATATACATACAGAACGTCGTGAGTTGGAACAGTCTGTAGAAAATAAGGAGGAGATATAACTATGCCGTTATTAAAGTTATTCATAGTATTATCTATTCAGGTGCTAATTGTTAACCAAATACATTTGTTTGGCTATATTACCCCTTTGTTTATAGGATATGTAGTAATTAGTTCTCGTAAAGGTTTTTTTCATATTTTACTTCTTCTGTTGGGCTTCTTTACCGGTCTGTTGTTTGATATGTTTAGCAATACGGCTGGAATGGCTGCTGCTTCAATGACTTTGATAGCGATGGCACAACCATCTCTTTTGCGATTGTTTGCCCCTCGTGATTCAGACGATAATTACCGACCTACAATCATGACTTTGGGAACATTCCGATATTGGATATATAGTTTACTTTGCATGGCTGTACTTCATGTGATGTTTTATACTCTTGATGCCTTTTCACTTAACGATTGGCCTCTTACTCTTCTATCTATTATTGGTAGCAGTTTGTTTGCTTCAGTACTTTGTGTAATTGCAGAACTGATTGTTAGAAAACGACGAAGATGATAGAAACGAATTATCATAACAGGAAGTATATTCTCGGAGGTGTTGTTCTATTTATTGTAATCACCTTCACTGTTCGTTTGGCATATCTGCAACTGATGAGTGATGAATACAAGACCTTTGCTGATTCTAATGCATTTCTGAACAATGTTATTTTTCCTGCACGAGGCGCTATCTATGATCGCAATGGTGATCTTCTAGTATATAATCAGCCAGCATATGACATTATGGTGGTGATGCGTGAGGTGAAAGATCTGGACACGCTTGATTTTTGTGAGACCCTTGGAATGTCTAAGGACGAATTTGTTATGCGTATGAGTAATATCAGTGATCGCACTAAGAATCCTGGTTATTCGCCATATATGCAACAGATATTCTTGAGCCAATTACCAAGTAAGGATTTTTCTGTATTCCAAGAGAAACTTTTCCGTTTTAAGGGTTTCTATATACGTGAACGCTCTGTTCGTCGTTATACTTACCCATATGCAGCCCATCTGCTTGGTGATGTAGCAGAGGTGTCACAGCAGGATATTTTGGCAAACAACTATTACATGCCTGGAGATTATATAGGAAAGCAAGGTGTTGAGCGTAGTTACGAAGAGGAACTGCGTGGTGTGAAAGGTGTGCAGGTTTTGCTTCGTGATGCACAAGGTCGCATTCATGGACATTATAAGGATGGGGCTTATGATCGCAAACCTGTTCCTGGTAAGAATCTTACTCTGAGTATAGATATAGAATTGCAAAAACTTGGCGAAAGGCTGATGCAAGGGAAATTGGGCGCGATTGTAGCTATTGAGCCATCAACTGGTGAAATATTGGCGATGGTAAGTGCGCCTAACTACGATCCGCGTAAGATGGAGGGTAGGGAACGTGGAAAGAGGATGGGTGTTATGTTAAAAGACCCAAGACGTCCTATGCTGAATCGTGCCATTCAAGGTACTTATCCTCCAGGTTCTACCTTCAAGACAGCTCAGGGATTGACGTTTCTGCAGGAGGGAATCGTCAAGTCTTGGACTTCATATCCTTGCCTTCGAGGCTTTCGTCATGCACATCGTAAAATAGGTTGTCATGGTCATCCCAGTCCTATAACCTTCGTTCCTGCTATGGGTACTTCCTGTAATGGCTATTTTTGTTGGGGACTTTATTATATGTTAGGTGACAGAAATAAATACTCTACTGTACATGATGCAATTACTGTGTGGAAAGATTATATGGTTGCAATGGGATTTGGTTATAAACTCGGTGTAGATATGCCTGGCGAAGCCCGAGGCCTTATTCCTAATGCCCAATTCTATGATAAGATATATGGTTCTTCGTGGTCGGCTATTAATGTACTTCCAATTTCAATAGGACAAGGAGAGGTTACACTTACCCCTTTGCAAATAGCTAACTTGGGTGCTACCATAGCCAATCGTGGACATTATATAACTCCTCATGTAGTAAAGAATGTAGAAGGAGGTAATCTGGCCGATTCATTGTTGCAACGTCATGATGTACCTGTTGATAAAAAGTACTACGAATTAGTGGTTGCGGGAATGCGTAATGCTGTTACGTCTGGAACGTGTCGTTCGGCAAATAATCCCTGGTATGAGGTGTGTGGAAAGACTGGAACAGCTCAGAATCGTGGTCATGATCACTCTGTTTTTATGGGGTTTGCTCCGCGTGTAAATCCAAAGATTGCCGTAGCTGTGTATGTGGAAAACGGAGGTTGGGGAGCCAGCTATGGTGTGCCTATTGGCGCATTGATGATGGAGCAATACATTCGTGGCGAATTGTGTAAGGCGTCAATGAAAAGAGCACAAACCATTCAAGGAAAGTATATCCAATATAAGTTCTAACGAAGTAATATCACAAGGTTAAATAATATGAATCAGACTGAGAAATCCATATTCCGAAGTATTGACTGGGTTATCATCCTGCTTTATGTCATTCTCGTAGTTTGGGGATGGTTTTCTGTATGTGGCGCCAGCTATGACTTCTCTGATCCGAATATTTTTGGGTGGGAGTCAAATTCTGGTAAACAGCTTGTTTGGGGTGGTACTTCTTTTATACTTGCTACTTTCCTGATGCTCATAGAGAAAAGGTTTTACGAAGCTGGTTCATATTTTATATATGTAGCTGTCATTATATTGTTACTTGCTACTATATTCATTGCCCCCGATACCAAGGGGTCTCATTCTTGGCTTCCTATAGGTCCTGTGAAGTTGCAACCTGCGGAGTTTGCCAAGTTTGCTACTGCGTTAGCTCTTGGTAAATTTATGAGTGAATACTCTTTTAGCCTTCGCAATACGAGAGATTTTTTGACTGTAGTAGGCTTGATTGTGTTGCCTATGGCTCTTATTATTGGTCAACGTGAAACTGGCTCTGCATTGGTGTTTTTTGCATTCTTTCTGATGCTTTATCGTGAGGGTATGACTGGTGCTCTTCTTTTCACAGGTTTCATAACGGTTGTGTATTTTGTTGTTGGCATTCGTTATGGCGATGTCCTTATGTCTTATCTGCCTGTTAGTGTTGGTGAATTCACGGTACTTTTACTTGCTATGATGTGTACAATAGGTCTTGTGTGGGTGTATTGCCGCGATATTGCAATTGTAAAAATTATGGCTGCCGTTGGCTTTGGAACAACAGCATTTATGTTGCTTTTTTCATTCTTTGTCATTCCATTCAACTTTTGTCCAGTAATGCTTGTGGTCAATATTCTTTTTGTTATATATATGATGTTTCAGGCATTTTACCATAAGTTGTTCACATATGTTTTGGTCTCACTATTTTGTGTGTTTAGTTCTGGATTTTATTATATCTGTGACACACTCTTCGACCATCTAAAACCCCATCAACGCATACGTATTGAAGTTCTTTTAGGTATAGAGGATGACCCTCGTGGAGCTGGTTACAACGTGAATCAAGCAAAGATTGCAATTGGTTCTGGAGGCTTTGCGGGTAAGGGGTTTTTGAATGGAACTCAGACGAAGTTAAAATATGTGCCGGAGCAGCACACGGACTTTATCTTCTGTACGGTAGGTGAGGAAGAGGGTTTTATCGGTAGTGTTGGTGTGCTAATTACGTATTTATTCTTTATTTGGAGACTTATTTTCCTGTCTGAACGTCAACCGGACACGTTGGGGCGAGTCTATGGTTATTCGGTAGTCAGCATCTTTATCTTCCATCTCTTTATAAATGTGGGGATGGTACTAGGCTTGACTCCTGTCATAGGCATTCCGCTTCCGTTCTTCTCCTATGGCGGTTCTAATGTGTGGGGATTCACGATTCTCTTGTTTATTTTCCTTCGTATGGATGCAGAACGAGGTTTGAAGCAGGAGAAATACTGATTTCATCGGTTATTCTTCTATTTCTTCACATCCAATTGTCAAGTCCGTTATCCCTTCTAGCGGATTTTGTTTCATGATATGTGTGATACTTAGTGTATAGGTTTGTGCCGAATCGGGAACGAAATGTCGAAGTGGTTGTGTCTGTTTGCGAAATCGGAAGCCGTTTTCTCCCTTATCGGCAAAAAGAAACTGAAGAGTGTCACGCCCTATCTGTCCTGTGGTATCGCAGATTTGTGTTTCGATATATATGGCACGATACTTGTATTTATCTGTGTATCGGATTCCTATGTTAAGCTGCATTTCTTTTTGTTCTTTGCTGCTTTTATAGGTGAGGAATTGCTGAATGGGGATTTTTATGGTGTCTTCACTATACCAAAGTGACTTTTCAAAATGGTGGTGTGCTGTAAAATATACATCATCCTTACATGAACACACCAATATAAGCAGACAGTAGATAAATGCTGCCAAACATCGTGATTTTGGTGTGCAAATAAGCATATGGATTATTTCTCCGTCGTTATTCCTGTGTAGGTTTTTTTCGGTTGTCGTCTCTTCTGCCTCTTCTGCGTTTTCCTTTACCGCCTTTCTTGTCAAAACGATTTATGGTGTCCTGTTCTAGCAGGTCAACAGATGTTTCTTCTTGTCTGTCTCCGTCTTCTATAAGCGATTCGGGTTTCTGTCCGTTTCGGTTCATGTTGATAATGTCGAAGGCGCGTTTTGCAGAAATAGTTTTTTCACCTGCCAGGATATGTTTGTCAGTCGAATAGGTGATGAAATGGTTTAATATGTCGGCTTTGAAGAAGAAATAATCGTTGTCTTTCGTATGTAGAGTGATTTCTCTTGATGGCATTTTTTTAAGAGATTCTACGTACTGATCTACTTCGTAGTTCATGCAACATTTTAGTTTTGCACATTGTCCTGCCAGTTTTTGCGGGTTGAGTGATACGTCTTGGAAACGTGCAGCACTCGTAGATACACTACTGAAGGCGGTCATCCATGTAGCACAACATAGTTCTCTGCCGCATGGTCCCATTCCACCGATGCGTCCAGCCTCTTGACGTGCACCAATTTGTTTCATTTCAATGCGTACATGGAATCGTTCTGCCAACACCTTTATGAGTTGTCGGAAATCCACGCGAGCATCAGCTATGTAATAGAAGATTGCTTTGCCGCCGTCGCCTTGGTATTCTACGTCGCCAATTTTCATTTTCAGTCCAAGGTCTTTTGCTATCTGCCGCGATTCAATCATGGTGTTGTGTTCACGCGCTTTAGCTTCGGCAAACTTGTCCATGTCCACTTGTCGCGCTTTGCGGTATATTTTCTTTAGTTCCGTACCTGGTTTCAGGTTGGCTTTTTTCAAAAGGAGTGGTACCAGCCTGCCTGTCATGGTCACAGTTCCAATATCATGTCCTGGATTGCCTTCTACGGCAACAATGTCGCCTTTAGTCAGTTCCAGTTTGTTGGTATTCAAGTAATACCCTTTGCGTGGTGGTTTGAACTGTACCTCTACCAGTTCTGTTGCAGCAGTATTGTCTGGCAGGTCGGCCAACCAATCGAAGGTGTTTAGTTTGTCAGCATGACGGCTGCAACCTTCTGCGCATATGCCGTCTCTGCAGTTTCCGCATTTATATTCGTTCATCTAAATATGTCGTTTTCAGTTTTATATATAGTTGTTTATCTGTTCTTTATCAGTACAATCATCTTTAAGGCAAAGTCGAAGAATACGATTCTTGCACTTGCGTTGGCTTCTATATCACGCTGAGCGTCTGCCAGTTCGTTCATTATGCCAATCACATTTTTTTCGTTGATATAAGGGGCGAACTTAACAGCAAACCTTGCTTCTTCCTCACTCATAGAGTTGAGTTCTGCTACGCGTCCGAAGTTGTAGATGAAATTCTCGCGAATCATGCCCTGGGCATATAACAGGAAGTTTTTCTGTCGCTCTCGTCCCATGCTTGCCAACTTCTCTGACCACAGTTTCATTTCTTTCACTTTTCTTGCGTAGCTAAGTCGCATCAGGTTTACGAACATATCGAAGAAAAGTGCTGTATCAGAGTGTTCAATGGTGCGTTCCTGCAGCGGGGCCAGTTCGATGATTTGTGTTCTGCTCCTTATTGTTTGCAGTACTAGTTGTGGTTGTTCGCTTACTAGCAGGAAAACTGTCATCACAGGTGGTTCTTCCAGTAGCTTCAATAGCTTGTTGGCGGCTGTGGGGTTCATTTTTTCTGGCAACCACATAACGACCACTTTGTATCCACCCTGACTCGATTTCAACGATAGTTTTTTTGTGAGCATGTCGCTCTCATTGCCATAGATTTGCAGTTGCTGGTTTTCGGCTCCACAGGCTTCCATCCATTCTTCCATACCGAAGTAAATCTGTTGCTTGCATAATTCGCGCCACTGCCCGATGAAATCGTCACAATAAGTTGGTTTTGCTGAACCGTTTTTCTTGTATATAGGGAAAACAAAGTGCAGATCGGGATGCTGTAGCTGTTCTGCCATAGGCACTCTTCCGAGTAACTCTTGTGCAAAGGCAATGGCCAAAGGCAATGCTCCGCATCCTTCGGGGCCGGTCAACATGATGGCATGTGGCACTTTGTCTTGCTGCAAAGCTCCTTCTAGCATCTGTTTCGCTGCCTCTTGTCCTATGATCTGATCAAATGTCATACCTCAGTGGAGCTGGAGGGGATTGAACCCTCGTCCAAACGAGGAAGCCATACGCTTTCTACATGCTTATCTTGGCCTTCATTGTAGGGCAGCAGCCAGAACCCAAGCCATCCACTACTGCCTTAGCCTCAAAAATTTCACCTGATGCGTGAGGCACACAACCGGCTATCCCCGAATTTCTAGCACCGCTAACCTGAACGCCTCGGAGCAAGGGCTTTCAGAGCGATGTCTCGTCTCCTCGCCTAGCAAGGAGATAAAGCCATATCTACTATACTTCGATTAGGCAGCGAGAGCGTAAGAAGTTTCGCCAATTAATTGTTTGCAGACTGAGATTTAAGTGAGAGCCAGCGACTCACTGCATGCTTACGTACCACTCCGTCCCGCTGTCAAATCCAGTCAGCCCCAAAGTGATTGTAAAATATTTTACGGCAAAGGTAAGGATTATTTCATATAAATCGTAATTTTGCAAAAAAAAATCTATCTACCTATGGATATTGAAACACTTTATTCCTGTTTTCTTCAGCATCCCATCATTACTACAGATAGCCGTGATGTGCCTGCTGACTCTATGTTTTTTGCTCTTAAGGGCGACAGCTTTGATGGTAATCAATATGCTCAGGCAGCCTTAGAGAAGGGGGCTGCCTATGCTGTGGTTGACGACCCTTCGGTACAAGGCGAACACATAATTCTTGTACCTGATGTGCTGAGGACGCTTCAACAGTTGGCTCATTATCATCGTTGCCAACTTGGTACCACAATTGTTGGAATTACTGGTACAAACGGGAAAACTACTACGAAGGAACTTATTGCAACTGTGTTGCAGAAGAAATATAATGTGCTTTACACTCAGGGCAATTTCAATAATCATATAGGAGTGCCGAAGACCCTTCTTCAACTTACTAGGGAGCATGATATTGCTGTCGTTGAGATGGGGGCAAATCATCCGGGAGAGATTAAAACTCTCGTTGAAATCGTTTGTCCTGACTATGGACTCATTACTAATGTGGGTCGTGCCCATCTCGAAGGATTCGGTTCGTTCGAGGGCGTTATCCATACTAAGGGCGAACTCTACGATTTCCTTCGTGCCGATGCTGGTACTGCTTTTATTAATAATGATAATGAGTATCTGAAGGGTATAAGTCATGATTTGCGACTAGTGAAGTATGGCCAGATGCCTGCTGATGACTTGCTTGTTCAGGGCGAATTCATCGATTGTAATCCTACTCTCCATTTCCGTTGGAAACAGCAGGGTTCTCCATTCTCGCCTATGGAGGTTCAGACTCATCTGATTGGTAGTTATAACCTTGATAATGCTCTTGCAGCAGCTTGTGTGGGAACTATCTTTGCTGTTCCTGCCGAGGACATTTCAGCTGCACTTTCTGAATATACTCCAAGCAATAACCGTTCACAGCTCACTAAGACTGCTGACAATCAGCTTATTGTCGATGCTTATAATGCTAACCCGACTAGTATGGCTGCAGCTCTCGATAGTTTTGCTCATGTGAAAGCCGAGAAGAAAATGGTTATTCTGGGCGATATGAAAGAACTAGGTGAGGTGAGTCAGGCAGAGCATAAGTCAATTCTTAACCGCCTTGCAGAACTTCAGCTTCAGCAGATATGGCTAGTAGGTTCTGAATTTAAGAAGGCTCTTCAGAGTAATCCTGTTGTCGATGCCCGCACTTTTGCCGATGTGGATGAGGTGAAGGCTCTGCTTGCTACCCCTGACGGGAAACCTCGCGACTATACTATTCTCGTTAAAGGTTCTAACAGTACTAAACTTATTCAGTTGCTCGATCTTCTGTAGGCTCCCTTGAAACTTTTCTTACTTTCCCATAGAATTATTTTTTCTTGCCTGGGAATTCTATGTTCAAGAGTTGTGAACTTATGTTCACAAGTTATGAACATAAGTTCATGAGCCTTGAACATAAGTTCATAAGTTATGAACATAGATTTGTACGTGTAGAAAAAGAAAATTCTTCGTGATGTAACCTTAATTATATCGGCTTGTAAGATTCTTTTGTACTTGTGGAAAATAAAAAAACAGCTGCAAATCTTGCAGCTGTTTTCCTTTGTGTGGACCAGCCTGGGCTTGAACCAGGGACCTCCAGATTATGAGTCTGTTGCTCTAACCAACTGAGCTACAAGTCCGACACTTTGATATGTTGAAGATTTTTCTTCGTTTTTTGGATGTTGTGCTACCAGGATTCGAACCTGGAATGACAGAACCAAAACCTGTAGTGTTACCATTACACCATAGCACAATCCTCGTAGCATCTGCGCTGTAAAAGTCTGCTTGTGCAGGGCTTCTTTCGCTAAATGCGGGTGCAAAGGTAGTATATTTTGTTGAAAAAGGAAAAATATAGTCATGTTTTTTTTAAATTATGTTCGTTTTTCCTGTTTTTGGCCTCTTGTTTTTCTTTTCTTTTGAAATGTATTCCTTTTTGGTGAATATTTTCCTTGCTAAGTTTTGGGGGAAGCTAATAAATTGCTAACTTTGCACTGATATTGACTATTTATGGGCAAGAAAAAACCGGTAATACATAATAAACGCAGAAATTCTATACGAATTCATCATGAGGGAGTCAGTTCTCTTGTGGCTTGCGGGATTATATATGTATTGATACTTGGAGTCGTGTGGAAGATGCAAGGAAGTTTCCCTTGGTGGGGATTTGTTTTTGTGATAGCTTACACCATAGCATATGGAATTCTGATAAATTTCTATCGTTGCCCAATCCGCATGTTCCAAGGTCCTACTACCAAATCGATTGTTGCTCCAGCGGATGGTCGTGTCGTTGTGATTCAGGAAGTTGACGAACGTGAATACTTCCATGATAAGCGACTTATGATTTCTATATTCATGTCGCCGCTGAATGTTCATGCAAACTGGATTCCTTGTGAAGGAAGAATTATAAAAGTTGCCCACCAGAAAGGAAACTACATGAAGGCATATCTGCCAAAGGCTAGTACCGAGAATGAGCGTTCGATGGTGGTGATAAAGACTCCGCATGGAACAGAAGTCATGGTAAGACAAATTGCTGGTGCAATGGCTCGTCGTATCGTGACTTACTCAAAGGCTGGTGAAGATTGTTTTATCGACGACCACTTGGGATTCATAAAGTTGGGTAGCCGTGTTGATGTGTATCTGCCATTGGATAGTGAGGTGCTCGTGAAGATGGGACAGGCTACTGTGGGTGATGAAACATTATTGGCACGACTGAAGTAAGATTTTAAGGATTATGATATTCAATTTGCCAAATCTATTTACTTGCAGCAATCTGATTTGTGGTTGTATTGCTACATATTGCGCATTCCATCATGGACATACGCTTGCCTTTTTATTTATTCTGGGAGGAGCTTTTTTCGATTTCTTCGATGGAATGCTTGCCCGTGCTTTGGGAAAATCGGGTAGATTCGGCATAGAACTCGACTCGCTTGCAGATGTGGTTACGTTTGGTGTTGCCCCTTCAGCAATGATATTTACCCTGTTTAATCACGTTGCCTATCCTCAATTTATGGCTTCTGAGCTATGGTTCTCCGTTATGCCTTTTACGGCCTTTCTGATGGCTGCAGCTTCTGCTCTGAGACTGGCGAAATTTAATATAGACGAACGGCAACATGTCGATTTCATCGGGCTTCCTACACCAGCCAATGCAATTTTCTGGGCAGCTCTGATTTCGAGTTCCGAGGCTTGGTTGACAGGCCCTCGTTTCAATGCCTTCTTCCTTTTTGCCTTCATGATTTTGTCTTCGTGGCTGTTGGTTTGTGAAGTACCTATGTTTTCTCTGAAATTCAAGAAAAACAATCCGAATAATGGCATAAAAAAGGTATTTATATGTATGGTGATTTGCATTCTTGTTGCATGTGCTGTTATAGGTGTAATTACCGGCTATGTGTGGCACGAACTTACTAAGGGAGCTGCTATATCTATAGGTGTTTATGTGCTGATGGGCTTTGTTAGAATTTTCTTGCCAAATAAGAAATAATTCTTTTGTATCACATTTTTTTAATCGTTGATTTTTATTTGACTATGAGTATTTTAGCTCCAATTATATTCATTTTCTTTTTCCTCCTTGTTATTGCTCTTTTGGGTTTCTCAATTGTGCTAAATGGCATTTTGGGGTTGTGGTATGGATTTATTCGTCGTTTCTTCGGAGGATCACCTATGGCATCTGGCGAAAATTCTCGTCGCCGGACTTATTGGAATGGCAGATCATCTGGGAATGAAAATCAAGATGAAGGGGAAGGGAAAATATTCTCGTCCGATGAGGGAACTTATGTTGATTTTGAAGAAGTAAAATAGAAAGAAAAAAATACTTGTAATATGGAGGGCGCAATATGCGTCCTTTTTTATTTTCAAGAATCATGCTAATCCCTTTATTTTAGACACTTCTGGCGATGCACTGAAATTTTTTTTGAAAAAAAATGTATAAAATGTGGGGAAAAGTGGGGGATTTTATTACCTTTGTGCCGAAGTTTGGTTTGAAGCCTGCTTTTATACAAGGTAATTATGCGATTTATAGGTGACTATACAGCAAAAACGGATGCTAAGGGTAGAGTATTCCTCCCGGCTCAGTTCCGTCGTGTTCTGGAAGCAGAAGACGAAGTGAAACTGGTTTTGCGTAATGATTTATTCCAGAATTGCCTTGTTTTATGTCCTGAGTCAGTATGGAATGCTGAGTTGGACGATTTGAAGAGTAAGTTGAATCGTTATAATAGCAAACACCAGATGATTTGGCGTCGTTTCGTGGCAAATGCAGAACTGGTGGAGTTGGACTCAAATGGTCGCTTCTTGATTGGAAAACGTAAATTGGAGTTCGCTGGAATCAAGTCGGAAGTTCGTTTCTTGGCTGTCGATGAACGTATTGAAGTGTGGGATAAAGATGCTTTGGAGAAAGTATTGAACGAAGGTGAGAGTCTTGGTCAGGAAATAGAAGATTTGCTTGGTGATGAAACTGCTTTTTAACGAAATACGTGTAGGTATTAGCGGTTTGAGGCTTAGATCGAATAAAAACGGTTATCTGACAATATAATGGCTGAGAAGTGTTATCATGTACCAGTGCTGTTGAAAGAAAGTGTTGATGGCTTGAACATCGGCAAGGGGGGCATTTATGTAGATGTTACTTTTGGTGGTGGAGGTCATTCACGCGAAATACTCTCAAGGCTTGATGGTGGTCATCTATACTCATTTGACCAAGATGCTGAAGCAGAACAGAATATAGTCGGAGCCGAGTCGTTCACATTTGTGAGGTCAAATTTCAGATTTCTGAAAAATTTCATGCGTTACTATGGTGTGAGTGAAATTGACGGTTTGTTGGCAGACTTAGGAGTTAGTTCACATCATTTCGACGATAGTAAGAGAGGCTTTTCGTTTCGTTTTGAAGGGGATCTTGACATGAGGATGAATCAAAGAGCAGGCAAGACAGCTGCCGATGTGCTGAACGGATATAGCGAAAAACAGTTAGCAGATATTTTCTATTTGTATGGTGAACTGAAACAAGGACGGAAATTGGCTGCGGCTGTTGTGGCGGCGCGTAAAGAAAAAGAGTTGAAAACAATAGGCGATTTCATCGATGTTGTTACTCCCTTTATAGGTAGAGACAGAGAAAAAAAAGACTTAGCGAAGGTTTTTCAAGCCCTGAGGATAGAAGTGAATGGTGAGTTGGATGCTTTGAAACAGATGCTAAACTCCGCAATTGAGATGTTGAAGCCAGGTGGTAGATTAGTTGTGATTACTTATCATTCGCTTGAAGATAGAATAGTGAAGAACATGATGAAAAGTGGAAATGCAGAGGGCGAAGTGGAGAAAGATTTCTTCGGAAGAGTGTCATCGCCTCTTAGAGTAATTAACAGCAAGGTGATAGTTCCTACAGACGAAGAGATGGAAAGTAATCCGAGAAGCAGAAGTGCGAAGTTGAGAATTGCAGAGAAAGTTTAGAATTGTTACATTACTATATATAATGAGTAAGGAAGAAGAATATCAAGATCCTGAGTTGCAAGAATTGCAATCAGAAGCAGAGGAGCATCAGGAGACGATGAATGCCATCAACCAGTATGTTGATGAAGAAGCCATGGGCGACTTGTCGTTCAAGGCTATCTTGGGTGGTGATATTCTTGGTAGCAAGTTCTTTCTGAAACAAATTCTGTTTGTGATGTTTTGTGTAGTGTTGATGCTCACATATACTGCAAATAGATATTCCAGTCAACAAGATGCGATTCTGATAGATGAGTTGAGAAATGAACTGCAAGATGTGAAATACAATGTGATGACTCAATCGAGCGAACTCATGAACTTCACTCGCCAGTCGAATATTGAAAAACTGCTGAAACAGACGAATGATAGCACGTTGCAGAACCCTACAACCCCTCCATATCTGATACGAACCGACGGACTGAATCCAGAACCGGTGATACAGCAGCCGGAGGTGGAAGAAGAAGGTGAACCAACAGTTTGAAAAATGATTAAGCTATGAAGTTTGACAAGAAATACATAACAGGAAGATTCTCAGCCATCGTAATTGGTGCGCTGTTGGTTTGTGTGCTTATCATTTGGAAAGCCCTATATACTGCAACTGTGGATAGGGACAAATGGATGCAAGTAGCTGCTATTTCTGTGTCGGACACTATGGTTATGAAGCCAATACGCGGTAATATATTGTCGGCTGACGGACAGCTGATGGCAAGTAGCCTGCCCGACTATAAATTATATATTGACTTTCTATCAGGTATTGACAGAAAGGATTCTATAGATTCTAATGGAAAACGTGTCAGCAGAACTTACGATGCAAAACAGTTGGAAGAGAAAGACTCTGTGTGGATGTCGAGCATGGATACTATATGCAGTGGATTGGCACGAATTTGTCCAAGATATACTCAGGAGGAATACAGAGCACATCTGACTAAGGGTTTGAAGGAAAGAAAACGCTACTGGGAAGTTTGTCCACATGTGGTACTTAACTATATCCAGTATAATGATATAATGAAGTTGCCTATTTTTAACTACAAAAACAGGTATCGCAGTGGTCTTACTATTGTAGAACGAAACAACAGAAACAAGCCATTTGGATCATTGGCAAAGCGTACATTAGGAGAAATGTTCGGTGCTAAGGATAGTGCTCGTTCCGGTTTGGAACTTGCATACGACTCTCTTCTGCGTGGTGTGCCAGGTAAAAAGCATCACAAGAAGGTGTTGTCAAAATATTTGGACATCATTGACCAGGAACCGATAGATGGCTATGATCTCGTAAGCACAATAGATGTAGGTATGCAAGATATCTGTGAAAGTGCCCTTAGACAGAAACTTCAGGAGTTGGATGCAACGATGGGTGTTGTTGTGCTTATGGAGGTTAAGACAGGTGATGTAAAAGCAATTGTGAACCTGCAACGCTATGATGATGGTAACTATTACGAAGCTCGAAACTATGCATTAGCATCGTTGATGGAACCAGGTTCTACATTCAAAACCGCATCTATCATGGTTGGTATTGACGACGGATATATAAAGGCTACAGACTGGGTTGAGACAGGAAATGGCGTGTGCAATATGTATGGAGCATTGATGAAGGACCATAACTGGGCAACACGTGGCGGATACGGAACAATAGATGTGCCTCACGTTCTGATGTTCTCTTCAAATGTCGGTGTAAGTAAACTGATTGATAAGTACTACCACGATCAGCCGGAGAAGTTCGTAAGCGGATTGCGACGTATAGGTATTGGTACACCGCTAGGCTTGCCATTCGACGGTGCTGCAGACCCTCGAATCCGTATGCCGCATAAAGACCGACGTGGAGGTTATAAGCAAAGTGATAACTGGTCGGCTACTGCCTTACCTTGGATGTCGATTGGATACGAAACGCAGATTCCGCCCATTTCAACGGTGGCTTTCTATAATGCAATTGCGAACAACGGAAAGATGGTTCGCCCACGATTTGTAAAAGGAATAGAAAAAAATGGTGAATTAGTGGAGGAGTTCCCCGTAGAGGTTATAAAGAATAGTATTTGTAAAAGGTCCACCCTCAAGGATATCCAGACCATTCTGCAAAGAGTGGTCTGTGATAAAGAGGGACTCGGAAAGAAGGCTGGCAACCCCTACTTCCATGTATCAGGAAAAACTGGTACGGCTCAGGTATCTAACGGAAGCGGATATAAGGGCGGCAAAAACGAACACCTTGTAAGTTTTTGCGGCTATTATCCATCGGAAGATCCAAAGTACTCGTGCATCGTAGCGATACGACACTCGTACTATGTAGCCAGTGGTGGTGGTCAGGCGGGTGTTGTGTTCTCAAAGATTGCACAAAGAGTGTATAGCAAGAATGTGACTACAAACCTGAAATTAGCACAGGACTCTACTGCCATTTTTGTACCAGATGTGAAAGCAAGTTACAACAAAGACTACAAGAATGTGCTTACATCACTCGGAATCAAACATGGTAATATGGAGAATGCTCCAACAATTAATGATGTGATGGAGGTTCCTGATGTAAGAGGACTTGGAGCTAGAGATGCGGTGTATGAATTGGCATCACGTGGTCTTAAGGTAAGGAGTAGAGGATGTGGAGTGGTTACAAAACAAAGTATTACTGCTGGCGCGAAGTTGGAGCCAGGACAGACTATTCTCATTGAACTGAACTAGACGAGAGGTACTATAAAACTTAAACAAAATAGTAACATAGATATAAGCTTATGAAACTACAACAACTGCTTAATGGTGTAAGCATCCTTGATCGCAAAGGAAATATGGATATAGATGTGAAAGGTGTGAATATAGATTCACGCAAGGTGGGCAAGGGTGATATGTTTATAGCAGTCAAGGGAACTGCTGTTGATGGTCATGTATATATTCCTAAGGCTATTGAACAGGGTGCAAGTGTGATAGTTTGCGAGAAAATAGATGACCCTGTAAGCGGCGTTGGATATCTCCTTGTAGAGAATACAGAGCAGATTGTAGGTCAGATAGCTACAAATTTCTATGGTAATCCGACGGAGAAATTGAAACTTGTAGGTGTAACTGGCACAAACGGGAAGACTACTATCGCAACGGTTCTATATAATATGTTCCGTAAGATGGGGCATAAAGTTGGTCTACTTTCAACAGTCGTAAACTACATAGATGGTGAAGCAGTTGCAACTGATCACACTACTCCTGATCCTGTTACTCTTAACGAGCTTCTTGCAAAGATGGTTGATGCAGGGTGTGAATATGCGTTCATGGAGGTAAGTAGTCATTCTATTGTTCAGAATCGTATTGGAGGACTCAAGTTCGTAGGTGGATTGTTTACTAACATTACCCGTGATCACCTTGATTATCATAAGACATTTGAGAATTACCTAAAAGCAAAAAAATTATTCTTTGATCGTCTGCCTAAGGAAGCCTTTGCTATAACTAATATAGATGATAAGAACGGACTTGTGATGACTCAGAACACACAGGCAACTGTGAAGACATACAGCGTTCAGAATGCGGCGGACTTTAAGGCAAAAATTATAGAATGTCACTTTGATGGTATGCTGTTGGAGATCAATGGTAAAGAAGTTAATGTGCAGTTTATTGGTCGTTTCAACGTGAGCAATTTGCTTGCTGTGTATGGAGCAGCTGTGATGCTCGGCAAGGATGTGGATGATGTACTTATAGCTTTAAGTGCTATGAAACCTGTAAATGGACGTTTTGAAGCCTTGAGAAGTCCGAAGGGATTTACTGCTATAGTAGATTATGCTCACACTCCTGATGCGTTGGAGAATGTACTTAATGCAATTCATGGGGTGTTGCAAGGTAAGGGTCAGGTGATTACCGTATGTGGTGCTGGTGGCAATCGAGATAAGGGTAAACGCCCTTTAATGGCAAAAGAAGCTATAAAACAGAGTGATAAGGTGATTTTGACAAGTGATAACCCTCGTGACGAGGAACCTGAAGATATTTTGAATGACATGTTGGCAGGTGTCACAGATGAACAGGCGGGTAAAGTACTGACCATAGTAGATCGTCGTCAGGCAATTAAGACTGCTTGTATGATGGCTCAGAATGGGGATGTAATTCTTGTTGCAGGTAAGGGACATGAAGATTATCAGATAATCAAAGGTGTTAAACATCATTTTGACGATAAAGAAGAGATAAGGAAATGTTTTACTATTTAAACCAAATTCTAAAGGAACTGGACATTCCCGGAATGGGGATGTTCGCGTATGTGTCGTTCAGATCACTGATGGCACTTATTGTGTCTTTGATTATATCAATGTGGGCGGGTGAGTATTTCATTAAGTATATGCACAGAAAAAAGTGTATAGAGGGAGCCCGTTCGGTAGATATCGATCCGTATGGTGTGCAGAAGAAAGATGTGCCTAGCATGGGTGGACTTGTTATTCTGCTTGCAATTGTAGTGCCTGCTCTCCTTTTTGGTCGTTTGACGAATGTGTATGTGTTGCTACTTATTGCAACAGCATTGTTCTTTGGTGCTTTAGGCTTTTGGGATGATAAGATTAAACTGTCAGGTAATAAAGACGGTCTACCTCCTAAATATAAAATGTTGGGGCAGTTGATATTCGGTGGTATTATAGGTGTTACTTTGTGGCTGAGTCCACAGGCTGTAGTTCGTGAAAATGTTACTCAAGAAATCGGAGTTGAAGAAGTTGTATATCATAAGAGTGAGGCTCGTAAAAGTACAGTTACTACAGTGCCTTTCTGCAAAAATAATAATATTGACTACTACGAGTTATTCAGCTTTATACCTAACGGAACATTAAAACGTGCTTGTGGCTGGCTATTCTTTGTCCTTTTTACTACAATTGTTATTACAGCAGTGTCTAATGGAGCTAATCTTAACGATGGAATGGACGGAATGTGTGCCGGTAACTCTGCTATCATTGGTACTGCTTTGGGTATTTTGGCATATGTGTCAGGTCATATACAGTTTGCAAGTTATTTGAATGTGATGTATATACCTGGTAGCGAAGAGGTGGTGGTGTTCTTGTGTGCATTTGTTGGAGCTTTGATAGGATTCCTCTGGTACAATGTTTATCCTGCAAAAGTGTTTATGGGTGACACGGGTAGTCTTGCTATCGGTGGAATCATCGCTGTTACTGCCGTAATAATACACAAAGAACTGCTTTTGCCTATTCTTTGTGGTATATTCCTAATGGAAAGTGTATCGGTGATGGTTCAAGTATATTATGCAAAGAAAGGAAATCAGAGAGGAGAAAAATGGAGAGTGTTCAAGAGAGCACCATTCCATGATCATTACCGTCATAAGATGGAACCAGGTGTAAAGTATCTCATAAAACGTCCTCATGGTCTCTTATTTGAGTCGATGATTACGACGCGTTTTTGGATTGTAACAATCCTGTTGGCAGCAATAACGATAATAACTCTAAAGGTAAGATAATGGAAAGAATTGTGGTTTTGGGAGCTGCTGAAAGCGGAGCAGGAGCAGCTGTTTTGGCAAAAAAGAAGGGCTTCGATGTATTCGTGAGTGACATGGGTAAGATAAAGGATAAATATAAGGCCTTGCTTGATAGTCATGGAATAGAGTGGGAGGAGGGTAAGCATACCGAACCGCTTATTCTAAATGCAAAAGAAGTCATAAAAAGTCCTGGCATCCCAGAGAATGCACCTATGGTGATGAAACTGAAAGCTCAAGGTACGCCTATCATTTCAGAAATAGAGTTTGCAGGCAGATATACTAATGCAAAGATGATTTGTATTACTGGTTCTAACGGTAAGACTACTACCACATCGCTGATATATCATATCTTAAAACAGGCTGGTTATAATGTAGGATTAGCGGGTAATATTGGAAATAGTTTGGCGCTTCAAGTAGCTGAAGAAAACTACGAATATTACGTGATAGAGTTGAGTAGTTTTCAGTTGGATAATATGTATGATTTCAAGGCAGATATAGCCATCCTTATGAATATTACTCCTGACCACTTGGATCGCTACGATTTCAAGATGCAGAATTACGTGGACAGTAAAATGAGGATTACACAGAATCAGACAGAAGATGATGCATTCGTATTCTGGAATGATGACCCAATTGTAACTGCAGAGTTGAAGAAATATAATTTAAAAGCTCGTATGTATCCGTTCAGTGAGTACAAAGAACTTGGTTCCATCGGTTATATTGAGGATAAGGAATTTGTAGTCGAAGAACCGATGCCTTTCAATATGGAACAGGAGGAACTAGCTCTTCGTGGAAAACATAATCTTTACAATAGTCTTGCCGCTGCTATCACTGCTGATATAGCCGGAGTGTCAAACGAGCAGATTCGTAAAGGATTGAGTGACTTTGCAGGAGTCGAACACCGACTTGAAAAAGCGGGAAGAGTGAAAGGTGTAGATTTTATCAATGACTCTAAGGCTACAAATGTGAATGCATGTTGGTACGCCCTTGAAAGTATGACACAGCCAACCGTACTTATTCTTGGTGGTAAAGATAAAGGAAATGATTATTCTGAAATATTTGATCTCGTCAGAGAGAAATGTATTGGATTGGTATTCCTTGGAGTAGATAATACGAAACTTCATGCAGCCTTCGATTCATTCGGATTGCCAATTGTAGATGTACGTTCAATGAAAGACTGTGTAGATGAATGCTTTAAAATGGCAAAACCTGGTAGCTGTGTGCTTTTGAGCCCATGTTGTGCAAGTTTCGACCTCTTCAAGAATATGGAAGACAGAGGCGACCAATTTAAAGAATGTGTAAAAAAACTGTAGATAAATGAAGAAACTGTTGTCCGACATAATACATGGTAGGGCATTCAAAGGAGATAAAGGAGTGTGGATGATATACTTCTTCCTTTGTATGATCTCTCTCGTTGAGGTGTATAGTGCTTCATCACGCCTTACATTTGAAGGAGCTCATCACTGGACGCCGATGGTGAGTCAGGCTGGATTTCTGCTTGTCGGACTTGTAGTGATTATGCTTGTTCAGCATATTCCGTGCAAGTGGTTTATGCTTTTGCCCTTCTTGTTATTTCCCCTTGCAGTGATTCTATTGATAATTGCAGCTCTTGGCTTAGGCGGTGGCGAATTGAATGACACGAACCGGTGGATTCATATTATGGGTATCAGTTTTCAGCCGTCGGAAGTTGCCAAAGCTGCCCTGATAATGTCCGTAGCAGTTGTGCTGGCAAAGACGCAGGCAGAAAAGGTTGTTCGTAGGCGTGGAAAGGATCATGTAATAGTCGGAGCTATGAAAGGTAGGCGCTCTACGGCTTTTACTGTCGTAGGTGTGATGACATGTGTCATCTGCGGTCTTATCTTTATAGATAACGTATCTACAGCTGCTATACTTTTCTTTGTTGTGGTTCTAATGATGTTTATCGCGCATGTACCACTTGATTTGATGTTCAAGGGAGGAGTTGGCTTGTTGGCAGTAATCATAGTCTATATCGCATTTCTGTTTACTATGCCTGAAAATGTGCAACGTAAGTTTCCTGGGGGAAAACGTATTGCTACTGTCGCAGCACGATTGTCGCGTCATGGTGATGCAACTGATGAAGTCACCAATACTCTGACAAAAGATGATTTTCACAAATTACTAAATGATAAAAATTCTCAAACAACTTATGCAAAGATTGCTGTAGCAAATTCTAATGTTATTGGACGTGGACCGGGCAACTCCATAGAACGTGACTTTTTGCAACATGCAGAATCTGACTTTATATATGCTATAATATTTGAAGAACTTGGTGTGATTGGAGGCGCGTTTGTTGTGTTCCTATATTTCACTTTGTTGATCCGATGTGGACGTATAGCACAGAAATGTCGACGTTTTTTTCCGGCGTATTTAGTACTCGGTTTCGGAATAATGATGGTTCTTCAGGCGCTTACCAACATGGGTGTAGCTGTAGGCTTATTACCTGTGACCGGGCAGACTCTGCCTCTTATCTCTAAGGGCGGAACTTCGATAATAATAACCAGTTTTTATATTGGAGTAATTTTGAGTGTAAGTCGATATGCAGAGGAAGTACAGCTGAATAATACAGAAATAGAACTCGCTAATTCAATGATTGAAACCGATGAGTTCAGAAGTGAAGGAAATATGGATTAATTAGCTGTATTTTGTTTTGTATTTCCGATTGCAAAATCGTATATTTGCAGCATAATGAAATACGCGATTAAAAAATCGAAAAAAAGAGAAGTTAAAACAACAAAATATAGTGTTATGGCAGACGGAAAATCATTCAGAGTAATTGTAAGTGGAGGTGGTACTGGTGGACATATCTTTCCTGCAGTTTCAATAGCTAATGCTATTAAGGCTCAGCATCCTGATGCTAAGATCCTTTTTATTGGTGCCTTGGGGCGTATGGAGATGGAACGTGTTCCTCAGGCAGGATATAAAATAATTGGTTTGCCAGTGCGTGGTCTTGTACGTCCATTGTGGAGTCTGAAAAATATAGGTGTGATGATAGATTTTCTGAAAAGTCGTGCTCAAGTAAAAAATATAATTCGTGAATTCAAACCTGATGTAGCGGTAGGTGTTGGTGGTTATGCTTCTGCCCCCACGTTGAATGCTGCTTACGATATGGGTGTTCCTTGTTTGATTCAAGAACAGAATAGTTATGCAGGAGTGACGAATAAGTCACTTGCTAAAAAGGCGAGTAAAGTGTGTGTGGCATATGAAGGAATGGAAAGGTTCTTTCCTGCAGACAAAATTATCCTGACGGGTAATCCTGTTCGTCAGAATCTGTTAGACAATAAGATTTCAAAGACAGAGGCTATAAAGAGTTTTGGTTTGGAGATAAGCAGAAAGACTGTGCTTATAATTGGTGGAAGTCTTGGTGCCAGGACAGTAAACGAAAGTGTGCTTGAGCATTTGGAGGATATTAGAAATAGTGATGTGCAATTTATTTGGCAGACAGGCAAGTTCTATAAGAAAGAAATAGATGCTGCATTAGAGGCTGCTGGTCAGCCACGTAATTTGGTTGTTACTGATTTTATCGCTAATATGGATGCTGCATACGCAGCTGCTGATGTTGTGGTTTCGAGAGCTGGAGCCAGCAGTATTTCCGAATTATGCTTGCTGGGTAAACCGTGTATTTTGGTTCCGTCCCCCAATGTGGCTGAGGATCATCAGACTAAGAATGCTCAGGCATTATCAAAAAAAGATGCTGCCATATTTGTTGCAGATAAGGATGCTCGTGCCACATTGGTAGATATAGCTATCCGTACGGCAATGAACGAACAGAAACTGAAGTCTTTGTCTGAAAACGTCAGCAAATTGGCGCTTAGAAATTCTGCAGAAAGAATAGCTGAAGAAGTGTATAAATTGAAGAAATAATTATGAAAAGTGTATATTTTATAGGTGCAGGCGGTATAGGCATGAGTGCATTGGTGAGATATTACCTTGCCAAAGGCTTGAATGTGGGTGGTTATGATAAAACCCCAAGTGAACTGACAGAGCAACTTATTAAAGAAGGGGCACAAATCCATTATGAGGATAATATAAGTGCTGTTCCAGAGTGTTTTAAACAAAAAGAGGACACATTGGTGGTTTATACCCCAGCAATTCCTGCAGAGCATGGTGAATTGGTGTATTTCCAAACTAACGGATTCAATATAAAGAAAAGAGCTCAGGTTTTGGGCTTACTCACTCAAGAGCATAAAGGACTTTGCGTTGCAGGTACACATGGTAAGACTACTACCTCAACTATGACAGCTCATTTGCTTCATCAGAGTCATGTGGATTGTAATGCATTCTTGGGTGGTATATCAAAAAATTATGGCACTAACTACATACTATCTGAAAAAAGTGATTATGTAGTGATTGAAGCTGACGAATTTGATCGCTCATTCCATTGGCTGCGTCCGTATATGACTGTAATTACCGCTACCGATCCAGACCACTTGGATATCTATGGTACTAAGGAGGCTTATTTGGAGTCATTCCGCCATTACACGACACTTATTCAGCCAGGTGGGGCTCTGATTATTCATAAAGGCTTGGAGATGAAAGCTAATGTTGCTTCTACTGTCAAGGTTTATGAATATTCACGAAACGAAGGCGATTTCCATGCAGAAAATATTCGTATTGGTGGAGGAGAGGTAGTATTTGACTTTGTTTCTCCTATCAGCAATATTAAGGACGTAAAACTCGGTGTGCCAATCAGTATTAATATTGATAATGGTGTTGCAGCGATGGCAATGGCTCAGTTGAATGGTGTCAGCAACGAGGAGATAAAGCGTGGAATGGAAAGTTTCGGAGGCGTGGATCGTCGATTCGACTTTAAGGTGAAAACGGACAAAATGGTGTTCTTGAGCGACTACGCCCATCACCCCAATGAGATTAGTCAGAGTGTGAAGTCTGTACGAGAGTTGTATAAGGACAAGAAAATCGCTGCTATATTCCAACCTCATCTTTACACTCGAACTCGAGATTTCTATAGGGAATTTGCTGAAGCGTTGTCTTTGCTCGATACTATTTATCTTTGTGATATTTATCCTGCAAGAGAACAACCTATTCCTGGTGTGACATCAAAGATAATTTATGACAATTTGCGCGGTGGAATGGAAAAATATCTTATACATAAAGAAGATATATTGAATATTGCAAAGACAGGTGATTTCGAAGTGTTAATTTCTCTCGGTGCAGGTGATATCGAAAATTATGTTCCAGAAATAACTAAAATTCTTACAGAAAGAGCTAAGTAATGAATAAGGGCATTAGATTCATAAAGGCATTGGTTATAATCCTATTATTGATAGGATTGATAATCTATGTTGTATATGCTATGCTCAATATGTCTTCACCCGATCCAGAAGAACGATGTGAAAATGTAGAGCTGTTTGTGGATGAAGATGCACGAGTTGTGTTTATTGATAGTGCTCAAGTTGATAATCTTCTGAGAAAGTATCATATGTACCCAAAAGGTAAACTCTTGAAGGATGTTGATACTCGTGCAATAGAAGATTTAATTCGTAAGAATGAATTTGTGGAAGATGTAGAATGTTACAAAACGTCTTCCAACAAACTTTGTATAAGTGTTAAGCAACGCAATCCAGTTGTTTATGTGCTTCCTGATGGTCAAGATGGTTACTATGTAGATAAAAACGGAAAGATTATACCGGGCAATGTATTTACGTCTAATTTAGTAGTTGCTACGGGAGATATAACACAAAAATATGCTACAGAAGTGCTATCTGATTTTGGCAATTATCTTCAAGAAGATAAATTCTGGAATAATCAGATTGAACAGATTTATGTTAAGACAAATAAAGAGAAAAAACCTGTTGTTGAACTGATTCCTCGCGTAGGCAATCATGTAGTATATATGGGAAGTATCAGCGACTATAAGAAGAAACTTCGTCGCTTACGTATATTTTACGAGAAAGCGATGGGTACGGTGGGATGGAATAAATATGATAAAATCAATCTGGAATTTAATAATCAGATTGTATGTACAAAACGAAAAATAAAATAATAATATATTATGGCTTCATCAGAGAAAGATTTTATTGTTGCGATAGAACTGGGGTCATCTAAGATTTCAGCTATTGCAGGAAAAAAGAAAGATGGTATGATGCATGTTTTGGCGTATGCAGAAGAGAAGACTACTGCATGTGTCAAACGTGGTGTCGTCTGGAATGTGGAAAAGACTTATCAGACAGTAAACAATCTTATTTCAAAGTTGGAAACAATTTTGAAGGCAAAGGTTGTTAAGGCATATGTCGGACTTGCTGGTCAGTCGCTTCGTTCTTATCGTTGTGTTGTAAAACGTAACATGCTCACCCAAAGTTACATTACAAACGAGGCTATCGATAGTATTCGTCAAGAAAGTTATGGCATTCCGTTCCCTGATTACGAAGTATTGGAGAATTTCCCACAAGAGTATGTTATCGATCAGAATATCGTTGCAGAACCTGTAGGTGTTATGGGTACTAATATTGAGGGCGAATATTTGGATATTATTGCCAAGACCAAACTTCGTGCAAATTTGCAGACAGTATTTGCAAATTCTAATATAGAGATTGCTGACGAATTGGTATCTCCTCTGGAGCTTGCTAATAATATTTTGGAGGATTCTGAAAAACGTAGTGGTTGTGCTTTGATTGACCTTGGAGCAGATACTACTACTGTGATTGTATATAAGAATAATATTCTTCGTTATCTTGTAACCATTCCACTTGGAATGAGCAATGTTAATAAGGATCTTGCCACCATACAGATTGAAGACGCTGAAGCAGAAGAGTTGAAACTGAAATATGGTGATATGTCTAATACTGGTTCTGAAGAAAAGAGTGACGAAAATCTTACATACACATCTTCTGATGGTAGAAAGATAGAGGTCTCTTTAATAAAAAGTATTATCAACGCTCGTGTTACAGAATTGCTTGCAAATGTAAGCAATCAAATAGGAAAGTCAAATTACAGCGAGAAATTGTTGGCTGGTATTATATTGACTGGTGGAGGTGCTAATATGAGAGGTATAGATAAAGCTTTTGCGTCAATCTTGAATGTTGATAAGTCCAGAATCGCACGTACTACGAATCAGCCAGTGGTTAAAACTTCAAACGCAGCAGGCTTTACTCCAGACAATTGCCGTTCTAATTCACTGGTATCTCTTCTTCTTGCCGGTACTCAGTCTTGCGATGGAGGAGAGTACGATTCTACAAGTCTTTTTGATGCACAGGAACGTAAGGTTAATATTCAAGCTGCTCAACAGAAACAGCAAGAACAGGCTGAAGCCGAGAAAGAAGCCGCTGTTGCTTTCGATGAAATAAAAGCTTCCATCCGTACGCAGATTCAGAAAGTCCAAGCAGCTATTACTGAAGTAGAGAACTATGGTAGAGACAAACAGGTTCGCGTAAAGGCAGAGGAGTTGTCAGAAACTGCGCTTGATGTTCTGAATGAAAAATACACTCAAGCGTTTGAGGCTCTGAATGGAAAAGATAAGTTTAAACTGAGTTTGAAGGAGGGTTCTGACCTTGCTGAAATTCTTCGTAAGACAGTTGATACACTTAAAACAGTTGTAGATAGGGCGAAGAAAGATAATAGTTGGCTTGGTCGCTTTAAGAACACTCTTAATGATATTGTTAGCGAATAAATAGTTGTTTCACAGATAAAACATAACAGATATGGGAGAAAATAATTTTAACTTTTCAGAAGACATGAATGTCTTCAACTTCCAGAAAGGCATTTCCAGCATCATTAAGGTGATTGGCGTTGGTGGTGGAGGAAGCAATGCTGTGAATCACATGTACAACGAGGGTATCCACGATGTAACGTTTGTTGTTTGCAATACAGATAATAAGGCGTTGCAGGATTCTCCTGTTCCAGACAAAATTCAACTTGGTACTGAGGGCTTAGGTGCGGGCAATCGTCCAGATAAAGCCCGACAAGCAACCGAGGAATCTCTCGAGGATATAAAACATATGCTTAGCGATGGCACTAAAATGGCATTCATCACTGCCGGGATGGGTGGTGGTACTGGTACTGGTGCTGCTCCGTTGATTGCCAAGACGGCTAAAGATATGGGTATCCTTACAGTTGGTATTGTTACTATTCCATTTAAATGGGAAGGTAATAAGAAGATTGACCAAGCACTCGATGGAGTAGAGGAAATCAGTAAGAATGTCGATGCCTTGCTTGTAATTAATAACGAGCGTTTGCGTGAAATTTATCAGGATTTCACTCTTGTCGAGGCATTTGCTAAGGCTGATGATACTCTTTGCAATGCGGCAAAATCTATAGCTGAAATTATTACGATGCATGGTATCATAAACCTGGACTTCAACGATGTTAGAACAGTGTTGAAGGATGGAGGTGTCGCTATCATGTCTTCTGGCTATGGCTCAGGTGAAGGTCGTGTGACAAAAGCAATATCAGATGCGCTTAACTCACCGCTTCTCAACAACAATGACATCTACCGCTCTAAAAAGATTCTTCTTCGTATTTCATTCCCAGCAGACGAGGTGGAAGGAAAGGCATTTATGATGGATGAAATGAACGAAGTTCACGAATTCATGGCTAAGATGCAGGAGAGTGATGTCGAAACTAAGTGGGGTCTCGTTTCAGATCCATCCCTCAAAGATCAGGTTAAGATTACTATCTTGGCTACAGGATTCGGTATCGAAGATATTGACTCTGATGCTCTTGAGCAGCGACTCCGTCAGCGCGATCAAGATGCTTTGGCTCGGGAGGCAGAGTTGGCTGAGGCTGCAGCTGAAAAGGATGTTCGTCGTAGACGTTACTATCAGGGTGACTCTAACGGTACAATTCGCCGTCCTATCTATAGTTATGTATTCGATGACGATGAACTTGACGACGAAGATGTAATAAGTATGGTGGAGACTTCTCCTACATACAAGCGTACGAAGGATAATCTGAAGCAGATACGCGAAGTGGTAAAAAAAACTAATGCTGTCTCTGAATAATCGTTCGTTGTTCCCTAGTATAAGGTTTATACATTAGAAATAAGAAGCCCCGAAAACATTATTACATGTTCTCGGGGCTTTATTATGTTTATATTATAATCGGTATTCTCTTATGCGTCAATGTTGGCATATGTGGCGTTTCGTTCGATGAAATCGCGACGTGGACCTACATCTTCGCCCATAAGCATTGAGAATATATAGTCTGCTTCTGCAGCATCTTCAATTGTGACCTGTTTGAGCAAGCGCGTTTCTGGATTCATGGTTGTTTCCCAAAGCTGCTCAGGATTCATCTCACCAAGACCTTTGTAACGTTGTGTCTTAATGCCGTTTTCCGAACCGTCACCATATTTTTCGATGAAGCGTAGGCGGGCATTCTCGTCGTAGCAGTATTCGCTAATCTTTCCTTTAGTACATTTGTAAAGTGGTGGTGTAGCGATATAGAGTCTTCCATCGCGTATAAGCTGTGGCATATAACGGAAGAAAAGAGTCATAAGAAGAGTGTCGATATGTGAACCATCGACGTCGGCATCGGTCATTATGATAGTCTTGTAGTAGCGCAGCTTGTCGTAGTTAGCTTCTTTCGAATCTTCGTTGAGTCCGAATCTAACGCCTAATGCCTGGATGATATTATTTACTTCTTCGTGCTCGAAAGCCTTGTGCCACATAACACGTTCTACATTGAATATCTTACCACGGATAGGCAGAATAGCTTGGAAGTGGCGGTCTCGTCCCTGTTTTGCAGAACCGCCTGCAGAGTCACCCTCCACGATGAACATTTCACAATTTGCGGCATCTTTATCTGAGCAGTCGGCGAGTTTGCCTGGCAAACCTCCACCTGTCATAGGGTTCTTTCTCTGTACGCTTTCTCGCGCTTTTCTTGCAGCTACACGGGCAGTTGCTGCAAGAACAACCTTGTCAACAATCAGTTTTGCTTCTTTTGGATGTTCTTCCAAATATGCAGTCAATGCTTCGCCTACAGCTTGTTGTACAGCTCCTGCAACCTCGTTGTTACCAAGTTTTGTTTTTGTCTGACCTTCGAATTGTGGCTCTGACACCTTTACAGAAATTACGGCTGTAAGTCCCTCGCGGAAGTCTTCACCTGAAATCTCAATATGATTTTTTTCCAGTTTCTCTGTAATCTTATTGTCATCTGCGTACTTTTTCAATACACGGGTCAGTGCTGTACGGAAACCTTGTAGGTGTGTACCACCTTCGATTGTATTAATATTGTTTACGTACGAGTGAATATTCTCCGAATATGAAGTATTGTACATTATTGCTACTTCAATAGGAGTTTCATTCTTTTCCTTGTTCAGGTAAATCACGTCATCGAATAAGTGAGTACGTGTAGAGTCGATATATCTTACGAAATCCCTAAGTCCACCTTCACTATAGAATACTTCCTTGCGCTCTCCTTCTATGCCTGCTGCAGCATTTACATCCAGGCGTTTGTCTGTCAGGGTAATGGTAATTCCTGCATTCAAGTAAGCCAATTCGCGCATGCGGTTTGCCAGGATGTCATATTTGTATGTTGTAGTAATGAAGATAGTCTTGTCAGGCCAGAACTGCTGACGTGTTCCTCTCAGTTCTGTTTCTCCTACCACCTTTACGTCATAAAGTGGTTTCCCGATTTCATATTCCTGCTGGTAAATCTTTCCGTCACGGAATACCTGAGAAAGCATCTTTGATGAGAGTGCGTTCACACAACTTACACCCACACCATGCAGACCACCGGATACTTTATATGAACCCTTGTCGAATTTACCTCCTGCGTGCAGCACGGTCATTACTACTTCAAGGGCTGAACGATGTTCCTTCTCGTGCATATCTACAGGGATACCACGTCCGTTGTCTTGTACGGTAATTGAATTATCTTCATTGATTGTTACTTCAATGTGTGTACAATATCCTGCCAGAGCTTCGTCGATAGAGTTGTCCACTGTCTCGTAAACCAAATGGTGGAGTCCTTTCTCACTGATGTCGCCAATGTACATTGCAGGTCGCTTGCGAACTGCCTCCAAACCCTCCAGGACAGTGATGTTACTGGCTGAATAATTTTCTGCTTTTTCTAAATTCTCGTCCATGTTTGTTTTCTTGTGAATCTTATGGTGCAAAGATAGTAAAAATAACTGAAAAGTCAACTATAAAAACTATGTTTTTATAAGCGTTTTTTGGAGTTTTTATGCATAAAAAAAGTGAGCAACATGATTGTTGACTCACTCTATTGTTTTTTTGTAAACTGAAAAAGTCTTTTTATGCCATTTTAGCAATAAGTTTTGCAGCACCAGACTTCAAGTTTGCAGCCTTCTTCCAGTGGATGATGTTCTGCTTAGCCAGTTTATCGAGCATCTTCTGGAGTGTTGGGAACTGCTTCTCTGCTTCAGCCTTAGACTTAGTGTTGCGGAAGTTCTTCAAGGCTGTGCGCATTGTCTTTGCGTAGTAGCGGTTGTGTGCTCTGCGCTTTTCATTCTGACGAATTCTCTTCAGACATGATTTGTGATTTGCCATTTCTTTTTGATTTTAATTGTTAATAAAATGTTTTGTGGAGTTCGATGTGGTATGGCTTATGACCTCGCACCCTTCTCCAAAAATTAAGGGCTCGACTTGCGTTTTTGCCCTTATTTGGTAGTCCCTAGGAGAGTCGAACTCCTCTTTAGAGAATGAAAATCTCTCGTCCTAACCGATAGACGAAGGGACCAGCCTACGACATTTCTGTCAAAGCAAAATAGCATCTGCTGCTAATTTGCGGGTGCAAAGGTAGGAATTAGTACGTAAAGTACAAAATAAATGCCTAATATTTTTTATTTTTTCTTTCATGGGTGTTATCTTTGTACTATGGAATCAATACGTGGAATAGCGCTTCGTTCTGTACGTTACAACGATACGTCTCAGATAGTTGATGTTTTTACGTCTTCTTATGGGTACCTGTCGTTGGTGACTAAACAGTCGCGTAATCATCGTGCCTTATCCTCTTTAGCTTTCTGGCAACCTCTTTCGATGATTGAGTTTCAAGCGGACATTCGTCCGGTCGCTCGTCTGCCGCGACCTTCCGATGTACATTTTTATTATAAATATACCAATGTCCCTTATTCTCCTGTAAAAACGACAATCATACTTTTTCTTGCTGAATTTCTTTCTGCTGCATTGCGTGAGGAGAAGCGTAACGAACCGCTTTATCATTATATTGAACATTCACTTCAGTGGTTCGATGAAGCACGTTTTCCTTCTGCCATAGCCAATTTTCATCTTGTTTTTCTTATGCATTTGTCGCGTTTTTTGGGGATATATCCAAATTTTGAATCTCCATCGGAGTACTTTGATTTAGTATCGGGTACCTATCAGGCTGCTCCGCCTCTTCATTATAATTATATAAAAGGAGAAGAGGCAATGTTCTTGCCCCTTCTGTTTCGAATGAACTATTCAACAGCTCATTTGTTTAAATTCTCTTCGTCCCAACGTCGTCGTATTGTTGAAGTTCTCAATACTTTCTATCGCATTCATCTTCCCTCGTTTCCTGAACTGAAATCGTTACAGGTTCTACACGAGGTATTTGCGTAGAACTATAGCGGTCTTATTTGGGACGAACCTGACCATTTCCTCTGATAATCCACTTGTATGTAGTGATTTCTTCAAGAGCCATCGGTCCGCGGGCATGTAGCTTTTGTGTTGAGATGCCTATTTCTGCTCCAAGACCGAACTGAGCTCCGTCTGTGAAGCTCGTGGGCGCGTTGTGATATACGCATGCGGCATCTACTGCTTTCAGGAATTTTTCAGCCGTTTCTTTGTCTTCGGCAATGATGCATTCTGAATGACCGGAACCGTTCTTTCTGATGTGAGCCAAAGCCTCGTTCAGTGAATTTACGGTCTTTATGGCCATTGTGTACGCCTGAAATTCTGTGCCGTATGTCGTTTCTGTAGCAGGTTTCAGTAAGTCAGAAGGGTAGTGTCCTTGCAGAGCAGCCAATGCTGGTTCGTCGGCATAAATAAGTACATTCGACTTTATTAATGGTGCACACAACTGGGGCAGGTCGCTTAGTCGGTCTTTGTGGATAATGGTGCAATCGAGAGCGTTGCAGACGCTTACTCGTCGGGTTTTGGCGTTGTTGATAATTTTTGCTCCCTTATCCAGGTCGCCTGATTTGTCAAAATATGCATGGCACACTCCAGCTCCAGTTTCTATCACAGGTACGGTGGCTTCTTGTCTTACGAAATCGATGAGACGTTTGCTGCCGCGAGGGATAACCAAGTCGACAAAACCGTTTGCATGTAGTAGGGCGCCTGTCGCCTCGTGTGTGGCAGGAAGCAATTCTATAATGTGTTCGTTGATGTTATATTCGCGCAACACATTTTTAATAATATCGACTATAGCCCTATTCGAGTCGTCTGCGTCTTTTCCTCCTTTTAGGATGCAGGCATTGCCTGACTTCAGACAAAGTGCGAATACGTCGAAAGTTACGTTTGGACGTGCTTCGTAAACTATACCGATAACGCCGAATGGTACAGAGATACGAGTCAGTTCCAATCCGTTAGGCAGAGTGTGATGTTTCAGAATTCGTCCCAATGGCGATGGCAAAGTACTTACCTTTCTTGTGTCGGCAGCAATTCCCTCGATGCGTTCTTTTGTTAATTTAAGACGATCGTACATAGGATTTGCTTCGTCCATACGTGCTAAATCCAATTTGTTGGCAGCCAGGATGTCGTCTGTTTTCTGCAACGCAGCATCAGCTACACTGTTGAGGACCTTGTTAATAGTGTCATTGTCAATCAGTGCTAGGTCGAGCGAAGCATCCTTTACTGATTGAAAAGTATCTTGTAGTGTCAGCATACGAATTCTGTGCAAATAGTGTTAGCTCTGTTATTCATCAGACTGATGAGAATGTTGTCTTTCTTTCCGTTGGCAATTACGACGTTTATGCCGGCTTTTGCTGTTCTTTCCGCAACCGATGACTTCGACTGCATTCCGCCTCTACCTGCCGATGACTTCGCCGTTTGTATGTATTCGCTGATGTCACGCCCTGGTTCAATCGTTCTGATGACCTTCGAATTTTTGTCGTTAGGGTCACCGTCGTAAATGCCATCTATGTTGCTCAGGATGATAAGCGTGTCCGATTTTGTCATCTGTGCTATGAGTCCTGACAACTCGTCATTATCAGTAAACATCAACTCTGTAATAGATATAGTGTCGTTTTCGTTGACTATAGGGATAACCTCGTTCTCCAGCATGACGCGGATGCAGTTTTCCTGGTTCTTTCTGTGCTCGCTATCGCTAAAATGTTCTTTGGTAGTGAGCACCTGTCCTACCTTGATTCCATAGTCACGAAACAGATTGACGTAGCGGTTTATCAGTTTTGCCTGTCCTACTGCTGAGAATAGTTGTCGTTTATCCACGCTGTCCAGGTCGCTGGTAATGTGTTTCAACTCAGAACGCCCACTAGCTACTGCTCCGGATGTGACGATGATTATTTCATGTCCTTCAGCTCTTAGCTGTGCTATCTGATCCACCAGTGCTGACATGCGGGTGATGTCAAGTGAACCGTCCGCTCTGGTCAGCACGTTGCTACCTATTTTTATGGTTAATCGCATATGTTTAATTAAATAATTCCAAAAATCGTACAAAGGTAAAGATATTTCCCTATATTTGCGAAACATTTAGAAAAAACGTGACTGAAAAACTAATACTCTAAACATATTTTGATTATGAAGAAAATTTCTTTTCTACTTATGACTATTATGTCGTTGTCTCTTTCTGCAAAACAGAAGGCAGAGCCTAAGGTGCCTACAGAGGCTGATATGGGTGCTTATATTATGGTGTATCATAAAGATTGTGATCACGGACTTCATATGGCTCTCAGTTATGATAGTTATAACTGGACATCTCTCAACAATGATCGTCCTGTGATTGCCGGCGACTCCATTTCCGAGCAGCACGGCATTCGTGATCCTCATATCTTCCGTGGTCCTGACGGCGGATTTTATCTGGCAATGACCGACCTGAATATTTTTGCTCAACGCGAAGCAGCAGATAGAGCCGGATACAAGGACGCTCCTGCTTATCGCACTACAGAATGGGAACGCGACGGCAAGCGCTACGGATGGGGCAATAATCGTGGTCTTGTGCTTATGAAATCTTTTGACCTCATTCATTGGACGCGCACCAATCTCGATTTCTCCAAACTTACTTGTCCGACTGGTATTACCGATATGCATGGAAATCCTATTCCCTGGAGCGAAGTAGGTTGTGTGTGGGCACCGGAAACGGTTTACGACTATGAGGCTGGTCACCTGCTCATGCATTTCACCATTCGTATGCGCACAGGCGTTAATTTAATTTATTATGTGTACATGAACGATGACTTCAACCGGATGATAAGTGAACCAAAACTGCTTTTCGAAGCTCCGATGAATGAAAACGGCGTGCCTCGCTATACAGTTATCGACTCCGATATAATAAAAGTGGGTGATACATATCATCTTTTCTACGTGAGTCACGAAAAAGGTGCAACAGTAAAACATGCCACCAGTCCTTCGATAACAGGCCCTTACACACTCGATAATCTCTATGATGACGGCGAGCGCCAGGGTCATGAAGCACCTAACTGTTGGAAACGACTCGGTCAGGACAAGTGGGTAGTGATGTTCGACAATTATAGCCGCCGCCCTCATAACTTTGGTTTCGTTGAAACAACTGATTTCCGCAACTTTACAATGATAGGCTACTTCGACGGGGAGGGTAGTCCTATGAAACGTGCAAACTTCTCAGAGCAGAAACATGGTGCCGTAGCTCCGCTTACTGTAAAAGAAGCTAAAGCTCTTGAAAAATATTGGAAGAAAAAGAAATAGTGGAAAGTCACTATTTGTTAAAATAGCTGTCTATTCTGGCATAATAAAGACAATATTTATTAAAGATGTTATAATAGATTAAAAAACGGGTGTTAAAACATATTTCGTTATAAATTTTCGCTATCTTTGCGGCAATTATAATTCTATAAGTTTTAAAAGAAAGAATAATGAACAACCAAAATGTAAAGCCAGCTGATGGCAAACTTGGCATCATGGTCGTTGGACTTGGTGCAGTAACTTCTACATTTATGACCGGTGTGCTCATGGCTCGTAAGGGTCTTGCAAAACCTGTCGGCTCAATGACACAGATGGACAAGATCCGTGTTGGTAAGGGCGCAGATAAGAAATACCTCTCATATTCAGAAATCGTTCCAATGGCACAGCTTAGTGATGTTGTCTTTGGTGCATGGGACGTTTATCCAGCAAATGCTTTCCAGAGTGCTATGTATGCACAGGTACTTCAGGAGAAGGATATCCTTCCTGTAAAGGATGAACTCGAGAAGATTGTTCCAATGCCAGCTGCATTCGACAAGAACTTCGCAAAGCGTCTTGATGGCGACAACGTGAAGAAGTGCAAGGATCGTTGGGATATGGTTGAGCTGCTTCGTGCTGACATCCGTAAGTTCAAGGCAGACAACGGCTGTTCTCGTATTGTTGTTGCTTGGGCTGCTTCTACAGAAATCTATGTAGCTCCTAACATGCAGGTTCACGACACACTGGCTCACCTCGAGGCAGCTATGAAGGCAAACGATACAGTTAACATCGCTCCTTCTATGTGTTATGCTTATGCAGCTCTTGCTGAAGGTGCTCCATTCGTAATGGGTGCTCCTAACACAACTGTTGACATCCCTGCTATGTGGGAAATGTCTGAAAAGCTCTGTGTGCCTATCGCAGGTAAGGACTTCAAGACTGGTCAGACACTTGTTAAGTCTGGTTTCGCTCCAATCATCGGCACTCGCTGCCTCGGTCTCACAGGTTGGTTCTCTACAAACATCCTCGGAAACCGCGACGGACTTGTACTCGACGAGCCAGCTAACTTCCGTACTAAGGAGGTCAGCAAACTCTCTACTCTTGAGAGCATCCTGACAGCTGACAATCAGCCAGACCTCTACACAGACTACTACCACAAGGTACGTATCAACTACTATCCTCCACGCAACGACAGCAAGGAAAGCTGGGACAACATCGACATCTTCGGTTGGATGGGTTACCCAATGCAGATTAAGATCAACTTCCTCTGCCGCGACTCTATCCTCGCAGCTCCAGTACTTCTCGACCTCTGTCTGCTTTCTGACCTTGCAGCTCGTGCAGGCAAGTGTGGTACTCAGCGCTTCCTCTCATTCTTCCTCAAGGCTCCTATGCACGACTACACTAAGGGTGAGGAACCAGTTAACCACCTCTTCCAGCAGTACACAATGCTGAAGAACGCTATCCGTGAGATGGGTGGTTACGAACCAGATGAAGAAATCGACTAATTTAAAACAATCTTATAGAGAAAAGCTACCGTTGCACCTTTGCGATGGTAGCTTTTTTTTAAAAATACAGCAGATAATACTGATACATTATAATAAATGTCGTATCTTTCGCCACAAATAATAGGAATTATGAAAGACGTATTTATCCGTAGCATCCTGGCTGGTGCGTGTATCGGTCTTGGTGGAGCTATTTTCATTAAACTCGGTGGGGTAGTGGGCGCCTGTATGTTTGCCTTTGGACTTCTCGTGGTAGTTCACTTCAAACTGCCTCTCTACACAGGCACTGCCGGCTTTATAGACCTCAAGAAATGGCAGGAATACAAGAAAATGACGGTGATTCTCCTTGGCAATATCGTAGGCTGTATTCTGCTGAGTCTTATGTTCAACCCCGGCGTAATCGACGGCACACCAATCATACAGAATCGTCTCTCAACCGACTTCCTCCATTGTTTCACCAATGCCATAGGTTGTGGACTCATCATGACAATCATCGTGCAAGGTGGGCGCGACAAGAACCTCCTGCTCATTCTCTTCGGCATTCCTCTCTTCATCCTCCTTGGCTTCTACCACTCCATAGCCGATGCCTTCTACATGATGATGACTTCGTCCGAACTGCGCACCGAGTACCTCCCTCGCTACGTAATCATAGTCCTTGGCAACTTCGTCGGTTGCAACCTCCCCCGTCTGTTTAAATACAAAATCGACTAATAATACATTGTCAAAATAAGTAAAGGTGCACGTCTTATAGATATGCACCTTTTATTTTAGAATAAATAGACTTCTTGAATTATGAAAATTGAAAAATATGCGAGTTGCGCCCATTTTTGCATACCATTTTGTGCAATTTTTAAAGAAATCTGCTAAATTAGTTGTGCAATTTGATAAAACTCTGTACTTTTGCCCCAAAAAGAATAAATATGGAAACATTACAGCGAACATATCGTACCCTTCTTTCCTTGACAGACACTTCTCATATACGTTTCATTCACGACCAAGTGGAATGGGATAGCCGTTTGATAGCGATATTAGGTTCGCGTGGTGTGGGTAAGACAACTATGTTGCTCCAGCACATTCTGCTTTCGGGTCAGCAAGATGATTCGTTATTTGTAATGGCTGACGATTTGTATTTCACCAGTCACAGATTGATAGACTTGGCTTGGAGATTCTATCAAATGGGAGGAAAACATCTTTATATAGATGAGATTCATAAATACAAGGGATGGTCAACAGAAATAAAGAATATTTACGATCAACTTCCTACTTTACAAGTTATATATACAGGCTCATCAATACTTGATCTGAATAAGGGGGGTGGAGACTTGAGTCGTCGCAAGGTGGAATATAGAATGCCAGGACTTTCGTTCCGAGAATATCTTAATATGCGTATGGGGTGGAATCTGCCAGTTTATACTCTTGCGGATATTCTCCAGGGCAAGGTTACACTACCTCCTGACGCTCGTCCTCTTGCTTTATTCAATGACTATATGCGCCAAGGATACTATCCATTCTTTAAAGAACCTGGATACACGATACGACTCAGAAGTGTTGTACAAAGGATGGTCGAAGAAGATATACCCACCTACGCTGAGATGAATACTACCTCTGCCTCTAAACTGAAAAAACTCTTGTATATCCTCGCTCAGAGTGTGCCTTTTAAGCCCAACTACTCAAAGTTGGAACGCGACCTGAATATAAGTCGTAATACCCTTCCTTCTTATATCGAATATTTGGAAAAGTCAGAACTCATCAACCTTCTTAGAGAGAAAGCCGATGGAATCAAACTCTTGGAAAAAGTTGAGAAGGTCTATCTGAACAATCCGAATATTTCATATGCCTTAAGTGAGACAACTCCCAACGAGGGCACCCTTCGCGAAACTATCTTCTTTGCCTGGATGCGGGTTTCTGAGTTTATTACGTCCTCCAAAGTGTCCGACTTTACAATAGGAGATTACACATTCGAAGTAGGAGGTAGGCGTAAAGGTCAGCGTCAGATATTATCCGTTGCCCCAGGCTTTGGCTTCATTGTCAAAGACGAAATAGAATATGCTTACGAAAATCAGATACCACTTTGGATGTTTGGTTTCATCTATTAAGATCTTTTCCTTTTTTATATTACAAACCTTCTTCTTCTCTGTTTGAATAGTTTGGCATTCCTCTCTTCATCCTTCTCGGCTTCTACCACTCCATAGCCGATGCCTTCTACATGATGATGACTTCGTCAGAACTGCGTAACGAGTACCTCCCTCGCTATGTAATCATAGTTCTTGGCAACTTCGTCGGTTGTAACCTCCCCCGTCTGTTTAAATACAAAATCGACTAAATTGGGAAAAAAAATCGATTTTTTTCTGACCATGCAATACGTTGTCATGATTGTCATTTGTCATTAAGAGTTTTCAATCTCTAAAGAGTGCCACTATAATAATAATATATATATATATTATTTTATAGTGAGCTGAAAACGGAATCCGAAATCCTTAATGACAATCATGACAATGACAATCATGACAACGTTAGCAGTTATTTTTTAGATGCCGTAACGATTCGTTACCCCATTTGAGGGAACCATGTAGATAAAGAAGACAAGCTGGAGGAACGATTCGTTCTCTCAGGTCAGAACCGAAAAGTAATTATCATCAGTGTTTCATACAGATAAAGAAGATAGGAGGCAGTGCCCCAATTCAGGGCACTGCCTCTAACTATGAACTTTAATCGTTAATTCTTTTTGTCTAACTAACGAGAAAAATTTCTTTAGTTAGCGCGCAAATTTTCTCTTCAGTTTGATAGCGCATATGTCACTTTGCCACTTTGTCACTTTGTAACATTAAGCACCTTTCAATACTGCAAAACAAAGGTTAGAATATATATAATAATATATTTAAATATATTATTATATATATTCTAAACCCTAATCTTCCACATTCGTCACCACCTTAATGTTATAATGTGACAATGTTACATTGTGACAAAATGTAGTATGTGATGAATGGGCTTCTGCTGAAAAACGCATGAATTGATGTTGAAAATCGCCCCAAATCGAATGTCGATTTTTGGAAACCGCACTCTCTGTGTCGTATCTTTGCAGTGTCAAAATCAAGAGCGGCTTTGCCGAAATAATAAATGCTTGTATATTTGCAACGAAAAATAATTCTAATTAAAAATACGAAGTAAGATGAAAAAGAAGAATATTATTCTCTTATTACTGACACTCGTTTCTGTGATGTGTCAGGCACAAATCAAAGTCGAGGTGTCGGAGGCAGTCGAACTGATGAGTATTCTCTCGCGTACGGCAGGATTTGAGGAATACTGCAAAGATATGGCAGGGCAGTATACGAAAGATACGGAAGAGTGGTTTAAGCCCTACAAGCAGCATCCGATTATCCCATATTATCAGGAAATACGTTCAAAGTATGGTATTGGATACGAAAAAGTAATGAATATGGCGGTGCACCTTGAAATAGCAAAGGGGAAAGTTAAGCTGATTGGCGACAGGGCTGAGTTGAATAATGGTTGGCAGAATGTGAATATTGACGAGTTTATTACGTTGCTGAATAAATTCTATAGCGACACACGCTTTCACAAGTTTTTCGAACAACATAGTTCATTCTACGCTGAGGGTATTAAGGAATTTGAGACAAACATCATGTCAATGTTCCATCAGGACTGGTATAATCAATTCTACGGAACGGAAGCGAGCGAACAGTTTCATGTAATCATCGGTTTTACTTACGGAGACAATAATAATGGAGTTCATCGCCAATTGGAAGGAAAGCCCAAAGAATCATTCGCTATCATGGGTTATTGGATTAACAGAACCACCTGGGATGCAACACTGCTTATACATGAGTTCAACCATAGTTTCGTCAATCCTCTGCTCGATAATGCTGCAAACCGCACAATGATGGAGAAAGTTGGTACGAAGTTGTTGCAATTCTCTCAACCGGCAATGGAGCGTCAGGCATATAACAGTTGGGAAATCGTAATAAACGAGAGCATCGTCCGTGCTGCAGTATACATTTATCTGAAAGACTATAATCTCGTCAGCAGGGGAACTGTGTACTTCATGTTAGAAGAAGTATGGCACAAAGGTTTCCAATGGATGCCAGAACTCGTTACTTGTCTGCGAACATATGCTGCTCAACGTGATAAGTATAACACTCTAAACGATTACTATCCTGAGATAGCAAAATGCCTTACACAATACTTGAATAACGAAGGCAACCGTTTGCAGAACGCACTCAGATAAGAAATATGAATAAAAAGACAAAAGGTGCACATCGTTGAGACGTGCACCTTTTATATATAATGTGTAAGCTATTATGCCTGCTGGTAAGCTTCGAGCTGTGAAGCATCGAGCTTGTTTACGTAGTTGAAGTGCTTAGCTACTTCGCTTTCTGCGTAGTTCATGAATACTACGAGCGACTTGCAGAAGAGTTCTGGAGCGCGCTGAGTGTCCTGAAGCAGGAGGTGACACATGATTACGTAAGCTGTCATCTCGTAGAGTTTGCGAGCGCAGAGGTCGAGCAAATCTTGATTTTCAGCTTCCTTCACCTTTGCAATGCAGGACTGGAGCTTGTCTGTCATATCCTTGATGCGAGTAGCATAGCTTTGGTATTCCGGAGCTACTGGCTCAGCCTCGTACTCCTTGATTATTCCGTCGTAGAATCCGCTTGTGATGTAACGGATAGCTGCTACGGTCTGAAGCTGAGTTGTACCCTCGTAGATTGACATGATACGAGCATCGCGATATACTCGCTGACACTTGTACTCGAGCATGAAACCAGAACCGCCGTGAACCTGGATAGAGTCGTAAGCACTTTCGTTGGCAAACTCAGAGTTCATACCCTTAGCCAGTGGAGTGAATGCGTCAGCCATCTTGCTGTACTTCTTGTATTCGTCGCGCTCTTCTGGAGTGAGCTTGCGCTCCTTGCTGATGTCGTCGAGAGCTTTGTAGATATCTACGTAGCGGGCAGTCATATAGAGGAGTGAACGACCAGCATCGAGTTTAGCCTTGATGCGTGCAATCATATCATATACAGCAGGGAAGTTGATGATTTCCTTACCGAACTGCTTACGGTCGCGAGCGTAGTTCAGAGCCTCTTCGTATGCAGCCTGCTCAGCACCTACTGACTGACTTGCTATACCCAGACGAGCTCCGTTCATCAAGCCCATTACGTACTTGATAAGACCGAGTTTCTCGCTTCCGCAGAGTTCTGCCTTAGCATTACGGTAAACAAGTTCGCAAGTAGGACTTCCGTGGATACCGAGCTTGTTTTCGATACGGCGTACATCTACACCGCCGTTGCGCTTATCGTAGATGAACATAGAGAGTCCGCGTCCGTCGCGAGTGCCTTCTACTGAACGAGCCAGTACGAGGTGGATGTCTGAGTCGCCGTTAGTGATGAAACGCTTCACACCGTTCAGGCGCCAGCAGTTTTCCTTCTCGTCGAATGTAGCCTTAAGCATTACAGACTGGAGGTCGGAACCGGCATCCGGCTCTGTAAGGTCCATAGACATTGTTTCTCCTGCACATACGCGTGGAATGTAGCGCTTGCGCTGGTCTTCGTCGCCAAACTCATAGAGAGTTTCGATACAGTCCTGGAGCGACCAGATGTTTTCGAAACCTGCATCACCTTCAGCGATGATTTCGTTGGCAGCTGTATAAACTGTGTTAGGCAGGTTCAGACCACCATAGCGGCGTGGCATAGTCATACCGCAGAGTCCTGCCTTGTTTGTAGCGTCGAGGTTCTCGTATGTCTTTGATGCGTAGCGAACTCGTCCGTTTTCGCAGTGAGGACCCTCAGCATCTACGTCTTCAGAGTTAGGACCGATGATGTTGGCGTTGATGTCGCCAGTGATTTCGAGCAGACGATCGTAGTTGTCCAATGCGTCCTCGTAGTCCTTTGGAGCATAGTCGTACTGACCGTAGTCAGCGTAGTTTCTTTCCTTCAACTCAACGATGCGTTTCATCAAAGGGTGTTCCATGTGGAATTTTATCTCAGGAACGTCTGTATAGGAATTTGCCATAGTTTACTTCGAGTTTTTCTTATAATACTTAATAAGTTTTGGAACAACTTCCTCGACTGTTCCGTTGATGATATAGTCAGCAATCTGATTGATTGGAGCATTCTCGTCGTTGTTGATAGAGATGATGATGCCAGACTCCTTCATGCCGGCAATGTGCTGGATGGCTCCGGAGATACCGCAGGCGATATATACCTTTGGACGAACTGTGACACCAGTCTGACCAATCTGACGGTCGTGGTCAATCCAGCCTGCATCGACAGCAGCACGGCTTGCACCTACTTCTGCGTGGAGCTCCTTAGCGAGGTCGAACAACAGGTCGAAACCTTCCGGTCCGCCTACGCCATAACCGCCGGCTACGATGATTGGAGCACCTTTCAGATTGTGCTTTGCCTTCTCTACGTGGCGGTCAAGCACCTTTACTACATAGTCTGTAGTTGGGATATACTTAGCTACATCGTGCTTTACCACTTCACCCTTGTAGTTTGCATCGAGGATTTCCTTCTTCATCACGCCATCGCGAACTGTAGCCATCTGTGGACGGTGTTCCGGGTTTACGATAGTAGCGATGATGCTACCTCCGAATGCAGGACGAATCTGGTAGAGCTGATCTTCATAGTGCTTGTCAACCATATTGCCCTCAGCGTCCTTCACCTTCATGTCGAACGAACCGATTTCCAGCTGAGTACAGTCGGCAGTCAGACCTGAGTGGAGAGCAGAAGAAACGCGTGGACCGAGGTCACGACCGATTACTGTTGCACCCATCAGGCAGATCTGTGGCTGCTCCTCTTTGAAGAGGTTCACTACAGCACTTGTGTGGGGCAGGGAAGTGTAAGGGAACAGACCTTCAGCGTCGAACACGTGTACCTTATCTACGCCGTAAGGGATTACTTGTTTTTCAACACCATCGAGACCAGTGCCCACGAGGACAGCCTCCAGCTGCACACCAAGCTGATTAGCCAGTTTGCGACCCTTGGTGCAGAGCTCCAAACTTACGTCAGCAACCTTGTTGCCTTCAAGTTCACAATATACAAATACATTATTCATTATCCGATAGTGTTTGATTCCATTAATTCTACGATGAGGCTCTCGATGTCGGCATCGCTCGATGTGAGAGTCTTGTTTTCCTTAGCCTTGAACACGATGCTCTTCACAGCCTTCACGTTCGTCGGACTACCAGCCTTACCAATCTGCATTGGGTCAGCATCGATGTCGGCAGCACCCCAAGTAGTGAACTCGCGATTCTTGTTTGCCCATACGCGCTTTACGTTGCGAGTGCGGCAAGGAGCAGCACTTCCGTTTACGGTTACGAGAATTGGCATCGGACCCTGAACGGTCTCCACACCTCCGTCGATGTGGCGCTTTACGACAATCTTGTCCTTAGTGCACTCCAGAATCTCCTCAGCATAAGTAATCTGAGTGAGTCCCAGCTTTTCTGCTACCTGCGGACCTACCTGTGCAGTATCGCCGTCGATAGCCTGACGACCGCAGAGGATAATGTCGAACTTGCCAACCTTCTTGATGGCCTGAGCCAGCGTGTAGCTTGTAGCCAGAGTGTCAGCACCACCAAGTGGACGGTCAGAAATGAGAATACCCTCATCCGCACCGCGATAGATACCTTCTTTCAATACTTCAGCTGCCTTTGGCAGACCCATTGTGAGCATTGTGATAGTGGAGCCAGGATTCTGCTCCTTCAGGCGAAGCGCCTGTTCCAATGCATTCAAGTCCTCAGGATTGAACACAGCAGGCAGAGCTGCACGGTTCACAGTTCCTTCGGGAGTCATCGCATCAGGTCCCACATTTCTTGTGTCTGGTACCTGCTTTGCGAGTACGATAATTTTTAAACTCATATTTAACTCTTTATGATGATGTTACTATCTCTTTATATTTCACGCCCTTGTCGCATAAACAATCAGGATAAATGCACAAAAGCCCATATTTTCGTGCAAAGGTACGTTAAAAAATCCGTACTACAATGAAATAAACATATTTTAAACATCACCAATGTTAATGTTTATTTAGGTCGTTTAGAAAGAAATCATCTCCTGCTGAATATTTTCTGACATCCTAAGGTGTGCTCATTACCCTGAAAAAGGTGCTGGAACATTGGAACAAAAAAAGAGCCTCGCATCACTGCGAAGCCCGTCTTTCGTCATTCGTCATTCGTCTTTCGTGCAAAATTTTTCCTGTGCACTGGAAAATTTGCTGGTGTGCGCGCGAGGCAATTTTTCTTTTGTTTTGCCTATGCAAAGATACAACATGGAAGGGGCGGTTTGCAATAGATTTTCAATTTTCCATTTTTTGAAATTAAAAAAATAATCCGTAACTTCGCACCCAAGAAAAATTTGCTATGAAGGACGAAAACGACGAATTGACAGATTTGGATGGTATGGAAGAGGATGTGGAGCCGGTGGAGAACGGCGGTAAGCTGCCACCTGCTTCTGATTATGACCCTACGACCATGTCGGATAGTATTACTCACCACTTGAGTGGTATGTACCAGAATTGGTTTCTCGACTATGCGAGTTATGTGATTTTGGAACGTGCTGTGCCACATATCGTTGATGGTCTGAAACCCGTGCAGCGACGCATCCTGCACTCCATGAAACGAATGGACGATGGACGCTATAATAAGGTGGCAAATATCGTGGGACACACTATGCAGTTTCATCCGCATGGTGATGCCAGCATCAAGGATGCTCTGGTGCAGATGGGGCAGAAGGAGTTGCTCATCGACTGCCAGGGTAACTGGGGTAATATCCTCACAGGTGACGATGCTGCCGCTGCACGATACATTGAGGCAAGACTGTCGAAGTTTGCCCTCGACGTGGTGTTTAACCCAAAGACTACGGAGTGGAAGTTGTCGTACGACGGACGTAATAAAGAACCTATTGCGCTACCTGTGAAGTTCCCTCTGCTTATTGCTCAGGGTGTGGAAGGTATTGCTGTGGGTCTGTCGAGTAAGATTCTGCCTCATAATTTCAATGAAATTTGCGATGCTGCCGTTAGCTACCTGTACGGTGAGGAGTTCAGACTGTATCCGGACTTCCTGACTGGAGGTTTGATTGATGTGGCTAAGTATAACGACGGACAGCGAGGCGGGGTGGTGAAGATTCGTGCGAAGATAGAAAAACTGGATAATAAGACTCTCGTAATCCGAGAGATTCCATACGGCAAGACTGCTGAGTCGCTCATCGAAACCATTACGAAGGCGGTGGAGAAGGGGAAGATTAAGGCTAGGAAGATAGAGGACAATACGGCTGCGCAGGTGGAGATTTTGGTGCACCTTGTACCGGGAGTGAGCAGCGACAAACAGATTGATGCGCTCTATGCGTTTACTGACTGCGAGGTGTCTATTTCGCCTAACTGCTGTGTTATCGACGAGAGGATGCCTAAGTTTCTCACGGTGAGTGATGTGCTACGCAAGTCGGTCGATTATACTAAGTTTCTCATAAAACGAGAACTGGAGATCCGACGCGATGAAATTCTGGAACAACTCCATTTTGCAAGTCTGGAGAAGATTTTCATCGAGGAACGCATCTACAAGGGTAAGGAATTCGAGAATGCTCCCGATATGGATCATGCTGTAGATTATGTGGATAAGCGACTGGAACCGTTCAAGGAGACTTTCGTCAGGGAGGTGACTCGCGACGACATACTCAGACTGATGGAAATCAAGATGGCTCGCATCCTGAAGTTCAATAAGGATAGGGCGGACGACTTGATTGCGAAGATGAAGGCGGACATTGAGGAGATAAATAAGGACTTGGCTAACCTCGTGGAGGTGACTGCCAACTGGTTCCGCTACCTAAAGGACAAGTACGGCGCTGAGCATCCGAGAATGACCGAGATTCGTAATTTCGACACAATCCAGGCTGCTACTGTTGCCGAGGCCAACCAGAAACTCTACATAAACCGTGCGGACGGATTTATCGGTACGAGTCTGAAGAAGGACGAATTCGTGTGCAACTGTTCCGATATTGATGATGTCATCATTTTCTATAAGGACGGCACATATAAGATAACGAAGGTGGCTGAGAAACTCTTCATCGGTGACACGGAGAAGTCGAAGAAGGAGAAGAGGAAAATTGAAGTTGTGCACATTGCCGTGTTCAAGAAGAACGACGTTAGAACCATTTATAATGTCTGTTACAAGGACGGTAAGAGCGGATATACATACATGAAGCGATTCAATATTCCGAGTCTTACGCGCGATAAGGAGTACGACCTGACGATGGGTACTCCGAAGTCGAAGATTACATGGTTTTCGTCGAATGCCAATGGAGAGGCAGAGAGCATCCGAATTACTTTGAAACCACATGAGAAACTGAAGAAGCTCGTGTTTGAGAAGGACTTCAGCGAAATGGCTATCAAGGGACGTTCGAGCAAGGGTAATCTGGTGACGAAACACGATATCTTCCGCATTCAGCTGAAGGCTCACGGAGGCAGTACGCTGGGTGGCAGAAAGGTATGGTGGGACGGCGACATACAACGTATCAACTACGACGAACATGGAGTGCTGCTGGGAGAGTTCCACAACGAAGACAGCATCTTGGTTGTGCTGCCTAACGGCGAATTCTATCTGACTAACTTCGACGTGAACAACCACTACGAGCCGAACGTGATGAAGATAGAAAAGTACAACCCGAAGAAGGTGTGGACTGCTGTGCTGTGGGATGCGGAAAACCAGAACCTGCCGTACATAAAGCGCTTCTACATGGAGGGGACGAATAAGAAACAAAACTTCCTGGGTGAAAACCCGGACAGCAAACTCATATTGCTTACCGACACATACTACCCAAGACTGCAGATAGACTTCGACGAGACAAACGGAGCTCGTCCTGCGGAGATTATCGATGCCGACGAGTTTATCGCCATCAAGGGATTCAAGGCAAAGGGCAAACGACTGACGGTGTTCCCACTGCTGAAGGTGACAGAACTGGAACCAACACGTGAACCGGAACCGGAGGCTTTGGAACCAGACGAACCAGTCGAAGAACTGCCTGAGGTGGAAGACCCGAATGAGGGTAAGTCGGATGACGACATAAGGGATGAAATCAACGGACAACTCACATTGTTTTAAACGAATTACCTTCTGCCTGCTCTTCGTGGCACTAGGAATGGTTATGCATGCGCAAACGGATAGTCTGCGTATGCATTCTACTTTATTCGGCGTGGGTGTCGCCAATGTGCTCGATTCGTATCTCTCGCCTTATTCCTACACAGGTATAAACGGAAGAATCCTCAGACAGACAGAACGACGACTGAGAAGGGGTGGGGGGCATATCTCGTACCTGACTCAGATGGATGTCAAGGGTTCATATACGAAGAATCCGGCACGAAACGTGAAGAGTTATTCGGGAGGTATACGTTATAGCAATGCCTGGCTGTATAATTTCAGAGACGAAAAACCTTTGAAGTTCACAGCTGGTCTGCAGGCTTCGGGGTTCCTAGGCTGTGTGTATAACGACAGGAATAGCAACAACCCCGCACAGGCAAAACTAGACGTGATGGTTGACCTCGCAGGCGGTTTACAGTATAACTTCAGAGGTGCCGCTGGAAAAACATGGAAAGCCCGTTATTTCCTCTCTATCCCGTTTATCGGACTCGCTTTCTCACCCCGCTACGGACAGTCGTACTACGAGATGTTTGAACTGGGTAGCTACGACCGCAACTGTGTGTTTGCCAACTTCGTCAATATGCCATCGATGCGCCACCTGCTGACCCTCGACATCCCTGTAGGACATAATATACTGAGAATCGGTTACTCGGCAGAACTGATGCAGGCGAAGTTTAACGGAATTAAAAATCACTATTACACCCACGATTTCATGATTGGGTTCACGAAATACTTTGTCAGAAAACGATGAGACGCTCTATATATATAATAATGTATATGTGGTTCGCAGTGATGTGTGCTACATGTCTCGTAAGTTGTATAAGGGGTGAAGATACAACCGATACAAAGGAGAGTAATCTTGAGGCTCTGTGGAAACTCATTGACGAACATTATTGTTTCTTTGAGTATAAGGAAAAGGAAATGGGACTCAACTGGAATGCTGTTCATGAAAAGTATTTGGCGCAGGTGAAGTCGGGAATGACCAATCAGCAGCTCTTCGAAGTGATGGCTAATATGCTTTCGGAACTGAAGGACGGACACGTGAACCTGATAGCTGCTTTCGACTATGCGCGCAACTGGAGTTACTACGAGGATTATCCTGCCAACTATAACGACTCTATCGTGAAGGCTACATACCTCGGCACGGACTATAAGATTGCGGCAGGACTGGATTATAAGATTCTCGACGATAATATAGGATATATCCGCGTGCCTTCGTTCTCTGTCGGTATAGGTCACGGAAATGTGTCGGTGGCTCTATACGAAATGGCTCTCTGCACAGGACTTATCATCGATGTGCGCAGTAATGGAGGAGGGGAGATGGACGATGCCAAGACTCTGGCTTCGCACTTCATAAACGAACGAACTCTGGTGGGTTATACTTCGCATAAGACTGGTAAGGGACACTATGACTTTTCAGAACCTAAGGCAGAATACATGAACCCGGCAGGCGACGGAGTAAGGTGGCAGAAGAAATGTGTGGTGCTCACAAACAGACTGTGCTACAGTGCTACGAACGACTTTGTGAAACTCATGAAGACATCACCTCTCGTAACTGTGATGGGCGACCAAACAGGAGGTGGATCGGGTATGCCTTATACCAGTGAACTGCCCAATGGATGGGCCGTGCGCTATAGTGCTGTAATCTTTTACGACAGAAATATGCAACATACGGAATTCGGCATAAAACCGGATATTCCACTCACTATGTCGGGCAAGGATACAGGAGAGAAGAAAGATACATATATAGAATATGCCAGAGAATGGCTGAAAAACAATCAGTAACTATGGAATGGATTGAAACAGTAATAGAACAGATAAATGATCCACAGGTGAATGTTGTGGGTTCGCTGTTTAAACTGACATTGAGTTTTATGCTTGGTGCAGTAGTGGGATTGGAACGCCGTCATAAGGGACAGACAGCAGGTATGCGTACTTTCGCCCTCATCACTATGGGTGCTGCCCTCGCCATGATCGTGTCGATATACATTCCTCAGGTGCATTTCGGACTGAAGAATGGTGACCCGGAACGAATAGCTGCTCAGGTAATCTCTGGTATCGGTTTTCTCGGTGCTGGTGCCATCATACAGATGAAGGGTTCGGTAAGAGGACTCACTACTGCTGCCGGCATGTGGGTGTCTGCCTGTATCGGACTCTCCGTCGGAGCAGGAATGTATTGGATTTCCGTCATTGCCTGTTTTCTCATCCTCTTTGTACTCCTCTTCCTCGAATTTCTCGAGAAGAAACTGCTTCGTAGCAGCGAACAGAAGATTGTACGCCTGAAGGTTGACTATGTAGTCACTGATGCATCGGAGTTTCGCGAGTGTTTCAAGAGATATGGTATTCACCTCTCTGATGAATTCCTACGTTATGATTACACACAAGGTGTTACCACTATCAATTTTATGATTCGCAGTAAGAGTGACACCGATTTCATCGGACTTTTCGATGAACTCCATGGAAAAGGAAATGTGCTCTCGCTTACCCTCACCAATGAGGTGAATAATTGACAATTGATAATAAAAAAGGTTAGCATTTCGCTAACCTTTTTCTTTAATCGTTAACCTTTAACCATTACTTCACCAAAACTTTCTTCTTGTTGTGGATGTAGATTCCTGGTTGGGTTGGTTTGCCTGTGATCTGACGTCCATCGATAGTGTACCAAAGGTCGCCTGCTGTCTGACTATTGGAGTCGGCACTTACTGTGGTGATACCAGTTGGGTCTGTGTACTTGATGCCTGCCAGCTCGTACGACTCTGTGTCGGCTGTTATTTTTATGTTGAAGAAGAATGTAGCCTTGGCAATAATTCCATCTTTCTTATAACGTATAGCCTGAGCGATGCGGTAGGTGTCGCCCACTTTCACTTTGTTAGGATACTGGCCTATGCTGAATGCCATTAAATTAGGTAAGAACTCAGAATAGAGTGTGGCTTTAGTGTCGCTGTAGTTGCATCTGATGCCGGAATTATTGAACCAGTGTCCATATCCGGTTGCTGTACTTCCGGCATTTGTTATATATCCGTTATTCGGATTGCATGCATAGAATTTACTTTTTCCTTCTTCTGGAGCACTGCTTGACCATTCGGTAATGCTTGAATATAAATCGTTTGCAGGTTCTGCCATTTGGAATGCTGTGCCAAATGCAGCTAAAGCCTTGCCAGAAACGTAGAATGCAGTTCCTTCAAAGCTGTTGCGGGCAGGGAATGACACATTATATTCAATTTCAATGTTGCTTACAGGACGTCCGTCGATGATGATAGGGTTATATACAATTGCACTTTGACCGATGTCTGTGCCTGAGAGTTTGAAGTAGTAAGGCCACTGGTCATCGTTTGCTACGTTCTCGTCCCATTTGTGCTGAATGTAGTTTGAAAGTGCCGGAGCCACTACGAGCCACATGCGTTTTGCGCCTTCAGGAACTGTGAAACCGTAATCGACAGTTTTCTTTCCGGTACCTGTGCAATATACCTGATCTTCGGTGAAGTACTCACGAGTGCCATCTTCTTTCAACACCACATAACCGAGACGGAATCCGCGATATGAAGAATTCTGACCGTTGTACTTAGTCTTGTTTTTCAAACTAACGAAGGAGTCGCCGTCGTGGTATTCTATCGGGTCGCTTTCTGCCAGATTGGCCAGTGGACTGATAGCAGTGAACTTAGTGGAAATCTGGGTGCCGGCTGGTTTCAGCTGGAGTGGAATCACGTTGAAACCTGTACCCTGTGGGCAACTTGAGTAAGCTACCTGATAGGTGGAATCACCGATCTCGCAAGCTGCATAACGGAAGTTTCCGATAAACTGATTTGTCAAGTATGGTTTGCAAGCCTTGATGTCGTAGGTAACTGCGTGCATTGCGAAGTTGAAATGGAGACGATAGAGGTCTGCAACAGAAAGACCCTTCAAGTCCATGAGTACCTGGTTGAAGTCCTTTGCCGTGGTCTCAGGGTAACTCCACACTTTGTAAACTGTCTGGATGTCATCATAGTAATCAACCAGATAGTGGAGGAACATATATGCCTGGTAACGATGGAATTCGTGGGTGAATGCATAGTTGTGAGTATTTGCCCAGTGAACTCCTGTTCCACTCTCAGTGAAGACCTCGTTAGGGTAGGTGTAGAGAGCCTGCCAGTTGGCAGTTGTCTCCCAGATGGCAGCTCCGGAACCGATGGGGTCATGGAATCCTGTGTGGACAGTCTGGTCCGTACCCTGTTTTGATGCATCGGAGTAACACATATAGTGGAGTGAGTGGCCAACCTCGTGAGCTACAGCAGAACCGACAGGTTTACTTGTAGATGGGTTAATCCATAGAGCTGGCACCTGATAGTCGTAACCACTACCATAGCAAGTCCATGTTTCTGTGTGGTTCAGACACACGATAATCTTGTACTTGTTTACATTGGAAGTAGGCGACGAACCGAATCCGAGCACTTCTGTTTCGTGCTTGAAGAAAGTCTCGAGGCGTTCCTTCATGTAGTCGAGATCGAAATAGTAGAAATTGCTTGCTGGCAGTTGGTCCGGACGAGTGCTGCCCCATCCTTTATCCCAGAAGATGATGAAGTTGTCGGTCTCCATACTTCTCGACTTAGACCAAGTGTACTTGTTCTCGGGGTCGCTTTCTGCATAAAGCAAAGTGTCTGGATTCCATGGGTGCAACCACTCATAAGGAATATACACACTCTTCTCTGCAAAAGCATTCATGTGTGCTAAAAGCACAAAAAACATGAGTAATATTTTTTTCATAATGCTTTAAGGTTAATAAAGTAGTAAAATTTGTGCCAAAATTACACATTATTATAATATAATGGTATAGCAATTTGCGAAAAAACTTATCTTTGCAGCATAATTTAAACATTTATCAAGCCATGAAACAGAAAATAGTATTCTCCACATTACTTTTGATGCTTGCTACAGGCATTTGTGCAAAACAGTATGAGGTTAGTTCGCCAAACGGGAAACTGACAGTAGTAGTAAACGATGAAAACGGAATCCAGTTGTCGTTTAAGAGAGAGAGTATCATTCTGATGCAACCGTCAGTCATAGGTATTAACAATACCAACAAAATTCTGAAGGCAAAAACTACAGCAATTAACGAGAAAGTTGTTGCTCCATTTTATCGTCAGAAAGAATTTTATATGGAAGGCAAACAACTCGACCTCCGTCTGAACGATGGATTCGGTATGCAGGTGCGAGCTTATGACGAAGGTGTTGCATATCGTTTTTATACTACAAAAAAGGGTGAAGTCATCGTGCAAAACGAAACTGCCAAGTATCAGTTCGATGCTGATGCAAGGGTTTGGCTCAGTTATTCGACCAATGATAAAGAACCATTCGCTATGGCATTCCAGAATACCTACGATGAAACCGTACTTTCCAAGGCGAAGGATAAATATGCTTTCCTGCCTGCAACGATTGCTGTGGGTGGGATGAAGGTGACTATTCTGGAAAGTGATTTGAGGAGTTATCCAGGTATGTTTGTAAAGGCTGAAAACGGAAAACTCTCCGCTGCCTTTGCTCCTTATCCTAAGAAGATGGACTATTACAAGTGGCGCGGTATGTCGCATGTGGTGGAAACAGAGTCTTTTATTGCCAAATCGCAGGGTCAGCGCACATACCCTTGGCGTGTGTTTGCTGTTACTGAGAAGGATACAGATATGCCCGTGAATAACCTTGTCTATGCTCTTGCTGCACCAAATCAGATTGGTGATACTTCGTGGCTGCGCCCAGGTAAGGTGGCATGGGACTGGTGGAACGACTGGAACCTGAAGGGAGTCGATTTCATCGCTGGAATCAATACTCAGACTTATAAGTATTATATCGATTTTGCATCGAAGAATCATATCCCTTATATCGTACTCGACGAGGGTTGGTATGAATCTGCCAAAGGAGATATCATGAATCCTATCGCAGACATAAATCTGGCAGAACTCATCCGTTATGGCAAGACTAAAAATGTGGATATCGTGTTGTGGACTGTGTTCAATGTGCTCGACGAACACCTCAAGGAGGCTTGTGAGAAATATTCTGCTATGGGCATAAAGGGTTTCAAGGTGGATTTCCTCGACAGAAACGACCAGACTGCCGTTGAAATGGCAGAACGACTTGCGCAGACATGTGCTAAGTACCACATGATGCTTGATTATCACGGTTATTTTGCTCCTACAGGTATGAGTCGCACCTATCCTAATATTATGAATTATGAGGGCGTGTTCGGAATGGAAGAGTGCCGATGGGCAAAGAAAACTACAGATATGCCGCTTTACGATGTAACTTTCCCATTTATCCGTATGATGGCAGGACAAGTTGACTTCACTCCGGGTGCTATGCGAAACGGTACGAAGAAAAACTGGGTGGAGTGTTATGAAAATCCGGTGTCTATGGGAACTCGCTGTCACCAGCTGGCTTGTTATGTGGTTCACGATTCACCATTCACCATGCTTAGTGATGCTCCTACAAACTACGAACGAGAACAACCTTGCGTGGATATGATTACGAGTATTCCTGATGTGTTTGATTGTACCATTATTCCTCAGGGTGAGATTGGAAAGTATATCGTCACAGCTCGCTCAGTGGGTGGTAACTGGTATTTAGGAGGACTGACAAATTGGGATGAACGCGACCTCACGCTCACCTTCGACTTCCTTCCTGCAGGAAAGACTTATCAATGTACACTCTTCTGCGACGGTATCAATGCCAATCACAATGCCGAGGATTATCAGGTAAAGACTATAACCATAAACAAAGAAACCACCCTTCCTGTCCATATGGCATCAGGTGGTGGTTTCCTTATGAAATTATTAGCGAAGTAAGGATTGGTTAGCGGTTAGTGTTCTGTAACCTCAAGTCCTCCCTAAACAGGGAGGACTTGAGGAGGGTCTTTACTTATGGTAATTATTTACAATCGGGTGTTTGCTAATATGCATGTTGGTTTTGGGAAAATACCTCTCAAGAAGGTGATATAGTTCTGGGTCGTATTTGCGGAGGTCTTCGCGGGTATTGCACCAGTTATGCTTTCCGTCAGGTTTAGGCATTTCTGCATTTACGTTGAACCAGTCCTGCACGCCCTCAGCAAAATATTCCTCTTTGTCTGTGATGCGATATGTACCATCAAGGATGCCTGCATCTTTTGCTTGTGTGTAAATATTCTGCAAATAACTGTTGAATGCTGTGTCAACCTGAATGATTCCGATGCAATGGATGGCATGAGCAAACTCATGAATCAGAATATCTTCCGCATGGTATTTATCTATTTGGTAAGCCAATACATTCTCTTCAGCACAACTGGTGAGTGGTTCTTCGATAGTGCCACCTAATCCGCGAGCACGCAAATCCCAATTGAGTGATGTGTCGTTAACCAGATAGTGGTGCTCAGGCAGGTCGGTTGTTCCTTCGTAGCGTGCCATGATGGCTACACGAGCATTTGATTCTATCATCTTCTGCAGAATTCTCTTGTCGAGCATACTCGTCATGGCATACAAAGTGCGATGGGCAGCTACGAAAGCAGAATCTGGCACTCGCCACGAAGATACTAATGGTAAACCATTTACACTTGTGTACTTTACATAAAATGGATCATATCCCAATGAATCGGGAACTGATGAAATGATACATTCCGGAATAACAAGTTCTTCTGAATCATCCGATTCTTCGGCTTCTGCCGTTTTCTTGTTAGATGCACATGCTGCTATTATTATTGCAGCAGCAAAAAACATGATTTTCTTCATAGCATTATAAAACAAGGAAGGCCAAAGACATTGAATCTTTTTACCTTCCTTATAAACACCTTACATTTTTTTGTGCGCCTGACAGGACTCGAACCTGCACACCGTGAAGTACTAGATCCTAAGTCTAGCGCGTCTACCAATTTCGCCACAAGCGCATTTTTACGGTGCGAAGGTACGACTAACCGAGAGAATAACCAAATTTATTCGAGCATTTTCTGTCATGTAATATTGTAATTCAGAAATTCTTTCCTATTTTTGCAAAAAATATTGTAGCAGATGTTATGGCTAATAGACCTTTAAAAACAGATTTCTTGGATCGGGCTATTGTATTTGCTGTTCGAGTTCATGCGGGAACAGAGCGACGGGGTAAGGGCTTTCCTTATATCATTCACCCCTTGGAGGCAATGGCTATTGTCGCTACGATGAGTTCTGATCAGGAATTGTTGGCTGCAGCTGTTCTCCACGATACTGTTGAGGATACAGAGGTGACAATGGAACAGATAAGTGCTGAATTCGGGGAACGTGTTGCTGTATTGGTAGCTGCTGATACTTGTCCTCTGAAGAATGAAAAGGAGTGTTCGTGGCATGATCGTAAACAAGCAGCTATTGATTTAATTGCAAATGCTTCGCACGATGCAAAGATTGTGGCTCTTGGTGATAAATTGTCGAATATGCGTGCTATAGCTCGTGACTATGCAGTACAGGGAGATAATTTGTGGAATCTTTTTCACGTTCACGACCGTGCAGAACACGAGTGGCATTACAGAGAGTTGGCACAGGCTCTTAGTGAACTTAGCGACACTTTTGCATATAAGGAGTTTGAGAAACTGATTAATCTAGTCTTCGAAAATCGGAAATAAATTTTTTAGTAATGGAAGTACAACTAGACCCTCATAGTGAAATGCTGATGCAACAATATCACGAATTGTTGCCAACATTAGAGAAACTGTCTAAGGATGCCAAAGACTTACTTACGCAAGCTTTGAATGAGGCAGGTATCTACGTTACGGCTATTGAGTGCAGAGTAAAAACGGAGAAGTCGCTTGCCGGTAAGCTGGAATTAAAAGGTGGTAAATACAAATCTATAGATGATATTACCGACCTTGTTGGTTTGCGTGTCATTACTTTCTATACAGATGAGGTGGATAAGGTTGCAGCTCTGGCAAAGAAGGTGTTCGATATAGACTGGAAGGAAAGTGTTGATAAACGAAAGCACCAGTTGGATGCCTTCGGTTATAATTCGCTCCATTATATATGCAGACTGAAATCTGGCGGACCACGTTTCGAACTCCAGATGCGAACAGCTTTGCAACATGTCTGGTCAACTATAGAACATGATACTGGCTACAAGAGCGATGTGAAGATTCCGCCAGAGATAAGAAGACAGTTCAGCCGTCTGGCAGGTATGCTCGAGTTGGTTGATGATGAGTTTAGCCGTTTGCGTACTGTCATCAATCATCACCGTCGTATGGTGCAGTCGTTAGTTAAGGACGGAAAACTCGATAATGTACTTTTGTCGGCAGAGAATTTCCGCACTTATTTGGATTCGCATCCTTTCGACCGCCTGAATGGTCGCATTGCGGCTGTAAACCAGGCAGAAATTTATCCTGTGTCAATGATGTCGTATCTTATGGTGTTTGAGGCATTGGGAATGGAAACGATAGGTGAAGTACAACAAATGATTGATGATTATAGCGATGATGCTTATCAGTTTGCTTTGACGCAACTGGCTATTACCGACTTGGACATTATTTCATCTACCACAGCATTGCAATACCTTTCTTTGGTTTATATTCTCAAGAATGGTGGAGGACACAAGGAACTCAAAACTTTCTATGACATTATCAATGGTGTGGACGATTCCAATAATGCCCTTGCAGATATGATGCTCGAACAGTCAAAGTTGCTTTCTTTTATGCAGGTACATTAATTATAAAATAATACTAATCTCTAAAATAGACTATATATGAATAAGAATGAAAAATTTGTTATCACGATTAATCGTGAACTTGGTAGTGGAGGTAGTACTGTAGGTCATAAGTTGGCTGAAAGATTGGGCGTGCCTTTCTACAATAAAATTATCATTGAGACTCTGACAGAGAAGTACAATCTGAGTCCTGAAGAAATCGAAAACCTGAAAGGACGTGGACGTTCGTGGTGGAGCGACTTTAAATTTGCCATTGGCATAGGTGCCGGCTTGAGTCGTGATCTGAGTGGAGAATGGAATGAGTCTGTCTATAACCGTGAGACTACAGACGATATGTTCCTGACGGAGATGAAGATGTTGCGTAGTATTGCTGAAGACGAGTCGTGTGTGATAGCCGGACGTTGCGGCTTCTTCGTGTTGCGAGAGCACCCAAACCATCTTGCTGTTCTCATTCAGGCTTCTATGGACTACCGCATAGATCGTGTTGTACGCAAACAAGGTGTTTCAGTTGATGAGGCTCGCAAGATTATCGAGAAAGTGGATAAAATGCGAGAGAATTATGTGAAGAAATATACTGGTTCATCCCGCTATGACGCCCGCAACTACGACCTCGTCCTTCGTGCCGATGGCATGTCGGAGAGTGAGTTGGCAGACGTCATCATGCAGTATGTGAAGGAATAACGGATTTAGTGTTTCAACTATATCCGTTTCAGCATTGCTTCTACATCCTTTTCGAAGTCCTTTGGCTCTGTAGTTGGAGCATAGCGATAGATAGTTTCTCCATCCTTTGAAATAAGGAATTTGGTGAAATTCCATTTTATGTCGCTATCCTTTTCTACACTATTGCTGATAGCTTTGAAGAGGGTTTTTGCTGCTTTTGCCTTCAATCCCTTATACTCTTCTGTTGGAGCTTGAGTCTTTAGGTATTCGAAGATTGGATTTGCATCAGCACCATTTACGTCAATCTTTTTCATAATCTGGAAGGTAACACCATAGTTCAACTGACAAAACTCCTCAATCTGTGTGTCAGAACCTGGGTCCTGTTCTTTGAACTGATTGCATGGGAAGCCAATAATCACAAGGCCTTTGTCCTTATACTTCTGATTCATCTCTTCAAGTCCTGCAAACTGAGGGGTGAATCCGCACTTGCTGGCTGTGTTGACAATCAACAGAACCTTACCTTGAAACTGAGAAAAGTCAATCTCCTTACCTTTGCTCGAAAGAGCTTTGAAATCATAAATCTTTGCCATAGTTGTCTTCTTTTAATTTATTTTTTGTGGAAAATACTTTACTTTGAGTGTTGGGCTATGCTGAGTACATAACCTTTTTCTGTGTTTGTTTGTGTATCAATACTTACGTCTGGGTGCTGGGAAAGCAATCCCTTGATGTCGTCTGTGATACCAGTTGCAAGAAGTTTGAAAAGGGCTTCTTTCTTGGTCCAATACTGAATAAAGGCGACGAGTGGGTTGTCTGCAGTCTTTACTTGTTGTATTTCGCCCTCGTTGAGAACATAATTTATCAGACTCTCATTTCCGCGCCCGATACATTCTACATCAATGCCAATAGGTTCTGTGTTTACAGCAACAGCGATGGCATTCTTACAGTGGCTGATGTTGAAATGGATTTCGGGATGTTCCTGCAAAATTGGTTTTCCATGTTCGCCAATTAGGAAATGAGGTTGCGAGTTTATGCCATATTCCTCTTTGAGCAGATCGCAGAGCATGAGATAACTGAATGCACACTCTACTTGACCGAGTGTGAACTTAAAGCGAAGTGCCTTTTCGCGTCGCCATCCGGGCAGTAACGACAGAACTTTGGAGAGTTCTTCGTTGCTGATGTGTTGAATATCTTCTTTTACTGCATATCTCATTTCCATGCAAAAGTAGAAATTAAATACAAATTGTGGAAATTTGTATGGTAGTTTTATATATATAAAAAGTTTTTTTGCTTATAACGTCAAACTTTCAACTTTAAACTTTCTGCATTTCACTAATTATGCCTAACTTTGCTCCGTTTTATCATATTTATGCAGAGATGAATGTAAGACAGCAACGACTGACCCGAATCAGAGCCATAATCGGAAGCCAGCAGATATGCAATCAAGACGAATTATCAAGCGTACTTGCGAAGGAGGGATTCACCCTTACGCAGTCCTCGATTTCTCGTGATTTGAAACTGCTGAAAGTGGTGAAGGGCACGACGAAGGAAGGCAAATCTATATATATGCTACCGGAAAGTCCTTATTACCGCCGAGTAAGTGACACGAACCGAATGGGACAAGCTATTCAGCGGGAGGTTATACAAATAACCATAAGTGGTCAGTTGGCAGTGGTGAAATGTCGTGCTGGATATGCTGCTGGAATAGCAGGTGAGATAGATCGTTCAGCTTTCTCCGAAGTATTGGGTACAGTAGCTGGTTACGACACTATCTTCATAGCATTGGCAGAGGGGTATGACCCAGAAGTGGTAGAATCTAAATTGAGAGCTTTGGCAATATTTTGATAATTCACAATTCATAATGCATAATGCATAATTGATTAAAGAATGATATACAGCGACGGAATTAAGATTATTGTGGCTGACGCAAGCCATGAGAAGTATGTAGATTTGATTCTCGATACCATTCGTGAAGCAGCAAAGAAGCGTGGTACAGGTATCGCAGAACGTACTCATGAGTATGTGGCTACGAAGATGAAGGAGGGAAAGGCTGTGCTTGCCCTCGATCCAGGTGTTCAGACTGAACTGGGTGAGAAGTTTGTCGGTTTTAGTTATATTGAAACTTGGGGAAACAAATCCTATGTAACCACGTCGGGGCTTATTGTACATCCTGACTACCAGGGTCGTAACATAGCTACCCGAATCAAAGACCATACATTCACTTTGGCACGTGTCCGATGGCCTCATGCAAAGATATTCTCGCTGACTAGTGGTGATGCTGTGATGAAGATGAACACGGCATTGGGTTATGTACCTGTAAGTTTTGGACAACTCACCGATGATAATGCCTTTTGGCGTGGTTGTCAGGGTTGTGTGAACTATCCGATTCTGGAGATGAAGAATCGTAAGTTTTGTATTTGTACAGGTATGCTCTACGACCCGGAGAAACACCCTTCAGAACCAACTCCGCTGAAGGTGTTCGAGGAGATAATCGACGAGATGAAACAGAGAGGATTGAAAGTTGAAAATTGAAAATTGAAAATTGACATATAAAGATGGAAAAGAAAAAAGTTGTAGTTGCCTTCAGTGGCGGTTTGGATACATCTTACACAGTGATGTATCTTGCAAAGGAAAAAGGTTATGAAGTATATGCTGCTTGTGCTAACACAGGTGGTTTTTCAGCAGAACAGTTGAAGACAAACGAAGAGAATGCCTACAAACTGGGTGCTACCAAGTATGTTACTCTCGACGTTACTCAGGAATACTATGAGAAGTCGCTCAAGTATATGGTGTTTGGAAATGTATTGCGCAACAACTGTTACCCAATTTCAGTTAGTTCAGAACGTATTTTCCAGGCACTTGCTATAGCTCGTTATGCTCGTGAAATTGGTGCCAGTGCCATCGCTCACGGTTCTACAGGAGCTGGAAACGACCAGATTCGTTTCGATATGACTTTCCTCGTTATGGCTCCTGGGGTTGAGATTATCACTCTTACTCGTGACGGAAACCTGAGTCGTCAGGAAGAGATTGACTACTTGAACAAAAATGGTTTCTCTGCAGACTTCACAAAACTGAAGTACTCATACAATGTAGGTATTTGGGGAACATCCATCTGTGGTGGTGAGATTCTTGATTCTACTCAGGGTCTGCCAGAATCAGCATACCTGAAACACCCGACAAAGCAGGATTCTGAAATTCTCCGTCTTGGTTTTGAGAAGGGTGAACTCTGTAGCGTAAACGGAAAGAAATATACAGATAAGATAAAGGCTATTCAGGCTGTAGAAGAGATTGGTGCTTCTTATGCTATCGGTCGCGACTGCCACGTTGGTGATACTATCATCGGTATCAAGGGTCGTGTCGGTTTCGAGGCTGCTGCTCCAATGCTTATTATTGGTGCACATCGTTTCCTCGAGAAATACACACTGTCTAAGTGGCAGCAGTATTGGAAAGACCAAGTAAGCAACTGGTATGGTATGTTCCTCCACGAGAGTCAGTATCTTGAACCAGTTATGCCGGATATCGAGGCAATGCTTACTTCTTCACAGCGTAACGTAACTGGTGAGGTAACTCTTGAATTGCGTCCTTACTCATTCCAGACTGTAGGTGTTGATTCTCCAAACGACCTTGTTAAGAACAAACTCGGTGAGTATGGTGAGACAGCTAAGGCTTGGTCTTCAGAAGATGCTAAGGGCTTCATTAAAGTTACTTCAACTCCACTTCGCGCATACTATCTTGCACATCCAAACGAAGAACGATAAAGAATATGGAAGAAAGAAGATTTTATCTGTCATCAACCGACAAGAAAATAGGTGGTGTCTGCGGAGGCATTGCTGAATACTTTGGTATCGACCCTCTTTTGGTAAGAGTTGGTTTCCTGTTTATGGTTTTCGGTATGGGTTGCGGACTACTTCTCTATATCCTGCTATGGATTCTGGCTCCTAGAAACGATATACAAAACGGTTATCAGAAATGAAAAAAATAAATGTAGGCATACTTGGTGCTGCGGGTTATACAGGTGGCGAACTGCTTCGTCTGCTTGTCAACCATCCTGAGGTAAACATTGTATTTGCCAATAGCGAATCGAATGCTGGCAATAAAGTATATGATGTGCACGAGGGATTGCTGGGCGACACAGAGATGGAATTCACCAGCGAGATGCCATTCGACAAGGTAGATGTGGTGTTCTTCTGCTTTGGTCACGGAAAGAGTGAGGCATTCCTGAAGGAACATGCCATTCCAGCCAATGTGAAGATAATCGATATGGCTCAGGACTTCCGTATCGCAGCACCTACCCACGACTATGTATATGGTTTGCCAGAGATACACAGGGAGCAGATTGCAAACTGCATGCACCTTGCCAATCCTGGCTGTTTTGCTACTTGCATCCAACTCGGACTGCTTCCTGCTGCAAAAGCCGGATTGCTTACCCACGACATCTCCGTTAATGCTATCACAGGTAGTACTGGTGCAGGTCAGAAGCCGGCTGCTACAACTCATTTCTCATGGCGTAGCGATAACTTCTCAGTGTATAAGTTGTTCACACACCAGCACCTGCATGAAATCTGTCAATCGCTCAACGAACTCCGTCCTTCTACTACACCTCGTGTTGTAGATACCCTCAACGAAGGATACGAAACAGACGGAATCACCGTTGACTTCATACCTTACCGAGGTGACTTCCCTCGTGGCATCTTCTGCACAGAGGTAATCACCCTCGATACTCCGCTTCCTGCTGAAAAGGTTGTGGAGATATATAAGAATTTCTATTCATCTGCCGCCTTCACGCACTATAGCGACAAAGCACTCGATCTGAAACAGGTAGTCAATACCAACAAGGCACTTGTCCATGTAGAGGTGTTTGGCAAGAAAATCGTAGTCACCAGCATTATCGATAACCTGCTCAAGGGTGCAGTAGGTCAGGCAGTACAAAACATGAACATTATGTTCGGCATCGACGAGAAAGCCGGACTCAATTTAAAAGCATCAGCATTCTAATGGAACTATTTGACGTATATCCTTTATTTGATATAGCTATCGACCACGGCAAGGGCTGCCAGGTGTGGGACGATAAAGGACAGCAGTATCTCGACCTCTATGGCGGACATGCTGTAATCAGTGTTGGACATTGCCACCCTCATTATGTGCAGGCAATGAAAAACCAGCTCGACAAACTTGGTTTCTACTCCAATTCAGTTCAGAATCCTCTTCAGAAGGAACTGGCAAAACGACTTGGTAAGGCTTCCGGATATGAAGACTACCAACTATTCCTAATCAACTCAGGTGCAGAGGCAAACGAAAATGCCTTGAAACTCTCCAGTTTCTATAATGGTCGCACTCGTGTTCTCTCCCTCGAAAAAGCATTCCACGGACGTACTAGCCTTGCTGTTGAGGTAACCAACAACCCTAAGATTATTGCCCCAATCAATGCCAACGGACATGTTACCTATCTGCCGATAAACGACCTTCCTGCTTGGGAAGCAGAACTGAGCAAGGGTGATGTGTGTGCCGTAATCATCGAGTGCATCCAGGGAGTAGGTGGCATTCGTCTTGTAAACAAAGAATTCCTTCAGGGCATTCGTCAACTCTGTGATAAATACAACACAGTGATGATTTGCGACGAAATTCAGTGTGGTTATGGTAGAAGCGGAAAATTCTTCGCACACCAGCATTTTGACGTAAAACCAGATATGATTACTGTTGCCAAAGGAATCTGCAACGGATTCCCAATGGCTGGAGTACTTATCTCTCCTAAGTTCAAGCCGGTATATGGTCAGCTTGGCACAACCTTTGGTGGCAACCACTTGGCTTGTGCTGGAGCAATTGCTGTACTTGACATTATAGAAAATGAAAAACTCGTTGAGAACGCAGCCACTGTAGGTAAGTACCTCATCGACACACTGACTGCAGAGATGAAAGCAGGCAACCTGCCTCATGTAGTAGATGTTCGTGGTGAAGGACTTATGATAGGTATCGAACTCGACATTCCATATAAGGAACCTCGAACTCGACTGATAAAAGAACAGCATTGCTTCACAGGTTGTGCTGGTACTAACATCATTCGTCTCCTGCCGCCACTCTGTCTTAGCAAGGCAGAAGCAGCCGATTTCATCGAGCGTTTCAAAGCTGTGCTTTGACCTTTCACATTTCACCTTTCACATTTCACCTTTCACATTTCACCTTTCACATTTCACATTTGAAACCGCTAATACCATACACCATAAACGTAAGAGGTCGTTTGTTCGACCTCTCAACGCCGCAGGTGATGGGAATACTCAATGCAACACCTGACTCATTCTATGCCGGTGCCCGTCATCAGACGGAAAGTGACATAAGGAGTAGGGTAGAGCAGATAATCAGTGAAGGGGGTACTATGATTGATGTGGGAGCCTATTCCACTCGTCCTGGTGCCAGTGATGTTCCTGTAGAGGAAGAGATGGCTCGTCTTCGTCGGGCAATGACTATTGTTCGCAGTGTGGCTCCAACGACACCTGTGAGTGTTGATACCTTCCGTAGTGATGTGGCTCGTATGGCTATTGAGGAATTGGGAGTCGACATCATAAACGATGTTTCTGGCGGTGAAATGGACGAAAATATGTTTCCTACCGTAGCTAAGCTCGGCGTGCCATATATCCTGACCCACAATATGCCTACAACTGATTTGATGCCGGAAATGCTGCTTTACTTCTCTCGTCGCATTCAGCAGTTGCGCGATTTGGGACAGAAAGACATAATCCTCGACCCTGGTTACGGATTCTCCAAGACTTTGGAACAGAACTATCAACTCCTTGCTCACCAAGATGAACTGCTCATCTACGAACTGCCAATCCTCGTTGGTTTGAGTCGCAAGAGTATGATATACAAACGCCTTGGATGCACTCCGGAAGAATCTCTCAACGGAACGACGGTACTCAATACCCTCGCCCTCCAGCAGGGAACCAACATCCTCCGCGTCCACGACGTCAAGGAATGCCGGGAAGTAATTATTTTAACGAAAGACGAAAAAAAACAGTCAATAACCAATAACCAATAACCTTTTCCTAACCGCATGCTCGAATTTGGATTAAAAGATGCTATTGACATACTCTGCGTAGCCATATTGCTCTACCAGATATATCGACTGATGAAATCATCGGGTTCTCTTAATATATTCTATGGAATCCTCGTTTTCATCGTGGTTTGGATTGTCGTATCTCAGATGTTCGAGATGAAACTACTGGGTAGTATCTTCGATAAATTGGTTAGTGTGGGAGTGCTTGCTCTGATCGTCATCTTCCAAGAGGAAATACGTCGTTTTTTCCTCACTCTTGGTAGCCAGAGACGACTTTCGCGACTGATGCGATTCTTCTACAACAAGAATCTTGCAGAGGACGATGAAACAGATAGCATGTTGCCTGTGGTTATGGCATGCAACTACATGTCTAAAAACCTCATAGGAGCTTTGATAATCATCGAACGCGAGATGTCACTTACCGATATTGTGAAATCGGGCGAAACCATCGATGCACGAATCAGTACAGAACTCATCAAAAACATATTCTTCAAGAACTCACCACTCCACGACGGAGCAATGATTATATCACACGGACGCATCACAGCTGTTGGTTGCATCCTGCCTATCAGTCACTCGCTCCACATACCGAAAGACCTTGGACTGCGTCATCGTGCTGCCCTGGGAATTACCCAACAGTCCGATGCCATCGCAATCATCGTGAGTGAAGAAACCGGAGCTATCAGTGTAGCTATGCAGGGAGAATTCCGTCTTCGTCTCGATGGAACCGAACTTGAAAGCATACTGAATAATAATTTAAAACCATAAAGATCAGGCTATGAAAAAACTTCTTCTTTCCCTTCTCCTAATTGTCAATTGTCAATTCTCAATTGTCAATTCTCAGCCAACTCGTCAGGAGATTATGGCAGCAATGGAATGTGCTAACGACTATTTCATCGCCAAGTACCCTGATGCCGGAGCTCCTACATTCGTAAAGAAACAGCGTCCTTCAAATCTTTGGACTCGTGGTGTTTACTTTGAGGGACTCTATGCACTTGCCGACTTGGAACGACAGTTGGGTGGTGAGAAAACCGATGCATATTTCAAGTATATTATCGATTGGGGGACTGCTCATAAGTGGACTCCTCGCAATGGAGTGAAGACTCGCGATGCTGACGACTACTGCTGCAGTCAGACCTACCTCGATATGGGTCATGCAGGACCAACTATAGCTTGTATGGACAACCTCATCGCTTGTCGCAATGTACCTCAGAAACAAGGAAATGGCAGCTCTACAGGTTCTTTTGGCGACTGGACTTGGATTGATGCTATTCAGATGGGACTTCCTGTGCTGACAAAACTCAGTGAGATGTGTCGTCTTCAGGGCGATCCCGACTACCTTCGTTATGCAGAACAGGGATGGCAGATGTATCGCACCAGTCGCGACTCGATAGCAGGCGGATTCTTCAACAGAAAAGAAGGACTCTGGTGGCGCGACAAAGACTTCGTAGCTCCATTCACTACTCCTGGTGGCAAGAACTGTTACTGGAGTCGTGGAAACGGTTGGGTATATGCTGCCCTTGTGCGTGCTATGGAGAGTTTGCCAAGCGATCCGCACTATAATGACTACAAGAAAGACTACCTTGCTATGACCAAGGGACTTTTGAAGTGTCAGCAGCCAGACGGTTATTGGTATGCCTCACTTGCCGACCCTACCGACTTTGGTGGTAAAGAACTTTCAGGCACAGCCCTCTTTATCTACGGAATGGCTTGGGGAGTTCGTCAGGGTATCCTGCCAGCAAAGAAATTCACCCCTATTATATATAATGTGTGGCAGAAGATGGTTCGCGACTGTCTCCATCCAAACGGCTTCCTCGGATATGTGCAGGGCACAGGTAAGGAACCGAAGGACTCACAGCCAGTCACTTATGACAAAGAACCCGACTTCGACGACTACGGTCTCGGTTGTTTCCTCCTCTGTGGCACAGAAATCGTCAAGATGATGAATGAATAATTCACTCAACTTTCGCAAGTTGAGCAGAAGGGAAGTTAAAGGGAAGTTAAATGGGAGTTAAAGGGAAGTTAAAGGGACAATAGTAGAGGATGCTTGCCCAATTTGATGCAGTATCGTCCCCATAACTCCTCAGTAACTCCTTCATAACTACACAATAACTCCCCAAAGTTAAGTTTGCGCAACTCCTCACTCCTAACTCCTCACTCTACAAACTATACTCATACATCACTAAAGAGTAGGGGGCAAGTTCTACAGAAAACTTCTTCTTTGTTTTAACGGCATCCTGTTTTGGTACGACAGGATGCTGTTCGTAATTATTCTCATCCTCTGCTTGTCCGCTTATGGTAGTCACTGTTGCTTTTCCCTTCAGAGGGAAACGTGACAGGTCTATCTCCGCCTGCTTGGTAGTGTCGGAAGCATTACATAGTTTTACGTATAGTTTCCTTGTGTTCACATTCAGAATCACACTCTGTCCCTGCTTGTTATCGCCGCCGGCAATCTTCACGCAGTCGCCGTAGTAATACTGTCCGCTCGACTTTCCGAACAACTGCTGCACATAATAACTGCAGGTGAGGTAAACCTTCTCGTTGTCGAAATATATAAGATCTGGATTCCAGCTGGTTGCATTCTTGCGGGCAAACAGTGGCGCATAACTTGTCATGCAAACCACATCGCCATTCTTCTCTACATGTATCAGGTACAGAGCCTCAGCCAATGCATCGATGAGTTTCTTGTCCTTCGCAGCATACTCACCCAGATACACCTTTGTCTTGCGGTCGCGAGGGTACGAATCATACTGACGGCTCGTCATGAAATACTCGCGCTTCTCGTAATAGTGTTCGTCGATAATAGGCAGTCCAATCTCCTCTGCCAGTTTCCAAGCCCTCTTGTAGTCGCCGTTTCCGGGGTGCGAACCAGGACCGGCAGTACCTATGATGATAATCTCCGGATGAGCCTTTGTTACCCTCTCGTACATATACTTAAAGCGTTCGATGAAAGCTTCAGAGATATACTCCTCATTTCCCAGACCAACATACTTCAGGTTGAAAGGCTTTGGGTGTCCTGCCTCAGCACGCATTTTCGCCCACTTCGAAGTGGCGGGGTCTCCGTTTGCCCATTCTATCAGGTCGAGCACATCCTGAGTCCATTCGTCCATCTCCTCCATAGGCACAGCATTCTGAGCATGTCCCTTCATGCCCCAGCCACCACCGGCACCCTGACAACTCACTCCGCAAGGCAGGATAGGAACTGGCTCCATACCCATATCTTCGCATAGTTGGAAATACTCGTAGTAACCTAAAGCCATAGACTGGTGATAACCCCATGTATTCTTCATCTGCTTGCGCTTCCACTTCGGACCGATGGTATTCTTCCATCTGTAAGTATCCCACATGCCGTCGCCACCTCCATGCACTACACATCCGCCTGGGAAACGCATAAACTTCGGATTCATCGCCTCCAGCGCCTCTGCCAAGTCACGTCTGAGTCCATGTCCCTTGTAAGTATCTTGTGGCAGCAGAGAAATATCGTCCACGAACACATCGCCCTTATCCAGCACAATCACTTGCAAGGCAGCTCTGTTGCTCTCCTCTGTTGCTGTGAGCACCACCTTCGGTTGTTGCCAGCTGTCCGATTCCTCCACTACGACAGAGTCCTCAGCCAGCACCTTCGTTTCCCACCTTCCCTTCTGTTCTGTGAGCAGGATGCGAACCCTTTTTGCCCCTCCTGTGTTGTTCAGAATGCGGAGCGAACAGTCGTACTTTGCATCCTTCTTGACTGGTATTCCGTCAAACCCTGTATTCATCAGACCGACTCCGGTCCATCCGTTATAGTCGTAATAATGTCCTACTCGCTCCACATGAATCTGCATATAAGTAGAACTGTTTCCTCCAGCCATTCTCTGTTGTGGAGTCATATACCCTAATGAGTGTCCGTGTTTCATCAGTCGCCAGGCAGTACCAGCACCCCATCCGTCGCGCTCTGTCGGTGAATACTCGAACGAGCCGTTCTGCACCAGTTCAGCATTCAGTCCGCCGTCGGCAGCAGAACTCAGATCCTCGAAAAAGATACCGATCAGCTGGTCGCTGATAGCCTTACCGCCTTTTATCGGTTTCATCGGCTTTGCAGCCCACACACATAACACATTAATCAGTAAACACAGTAGAAGGAAAACATTCTTTTTCATGATTGCAATAGATTTATTTAATACTTCGACAAAGGTAAGGATAAAATGTTACTATGCCATAGTTTTACTTTGTTTTTTTGTCCAAATTGTTGCTGGTGTAAAGCACTTATCTGTCCCTGTGTTTCCGAGAAATATTTGTCAAAAAAATACCTGTGGAATTTTGTAGGGGAAAACAAAATCTGTATTTTTGCAACCCAAAGATACTACACATGAAAGCAGAAGAACCTATTGCATTTTCAGAAGAAGAATTGGACGAGGAAATAAGCATGTCCATGAAGAGTGGTAATGCATCTCAAGAAGAAATCGATATGGTATTTCAGCGATGGGCCAATTAAAGATAACGTGGAAAAGGGGAGCTCTCCTTCGGGTTTCTGAAATATCAACATGGTACTTTGATACTATGGGGGTTACTGCTGCGAACCATTTTCTGCAAGGTGTCAATGAAACTGTACATGTATTATCGAAAAATCCCCAAATAGGTGTTATAGATAAGAGGAGAAGCACTTCAACTATTAAATATTATTCTTTTGTATCTCATCCCAAATACAAAATCGTTTATTACTTTAATAGTCGAACAATATACATCGTCACAATCTATAGGACATTGATGAAAAACGGTTGATAATACATCCTGCATGACTGTTATTGACCTCTTACTTTTTACTTCGTATGAAGTCCTTTCTGCATTCTGTGTGAACTTTAAAAGTTTTTCATCATTCGTCCAAAAGAAGTTTTCGTTTTTGTTTTGGTTTTCGTTGAAAAAATCTCCATTCCGCCGTATTACCCTCGTTTGTTGTTCTATCGTTCCTTCGGAGTAGTAAGGGGGGGGCAGTTAGGAAGTCCTTCCTATTAAGTATCGATTATGTAACGGTATTATATCAGTCTAGTCTCGTTAATCCAGTCCTTTCTCCAGAGGATAACCTATAAACTAATTTCAAAAATTATCCCTCAACTTTTGCAGGAGTATAGAAATAAGTTTGTATTTTTGTAGATATAAATTTTAATATCATGTAAAATTTCTCAAACCTCTGCCACGGATTGGCGTAACCTTGGTGTACCTTTGCAAAAAAACTTAGTAAAATGAAAAACAACGATAGAGGGCAAAGCCTCATAACAAAATATGTCTGGGTGATAGATACCATTTATCGCAGAGGTAAGATTTCATTCAAAGAATTGAACGAACTTTGGCTTCGTGATGACATCAGCAGGGGTGTTGAAATTCCAAAACGTACATTTGAAAACTGGCGTCATGTCATCTGGGATATGTTCGGTATCAATATCGCTAACGAGAACCGAGGTGAGTATCGCTATTTTATTGAAAACATGGCGGATCTCAGAAAGAACGGACTCCGTTCTTGGCTTTTCAATACATTCAGTGTGAGTAACACTTTGGCGAATAGTCAGAGTATTAAAGACCGCATTCTTTTGGAATATGTTCCTTCAGGTCAACATTATCTTCAATCTATTATTGAGGCAATGAAAGAGAATAAGGTTCTCAATATTACTTATCATAGCTATAATAAGGATGAAGATAGCAGTTTCGATGTACAGCCATACTGCGTGAAGTTGTTCCGCCAGCGGTGGTATATGGTAGCGCGAAGTACCTATCCTTATTATTATGAAAAAGGGCCAATGGTATATGCTCTTGATCGCATTGTGGATTTGCATCAGACAGATGAAACATTTAAGATGCCTAAAGGCTGGGATGCAGAGAAATACTTTGATGGTTGCTTTGGTGTAATTGCTGACCAAAATACAAAAATTCACCTTGTAAAGCTAAAGGTTTCTGCAGGACAAGCTAACTATATCAGAGATATACCTCTTCATGCTTCACAAGAGGAGACTGAACGCAATGAAGAATATAGCATCTTTACTTTCAACCTTCGACCTACATTCGACTTCCAACAGGAAATCTTAATGAATGGTGGGGATATGGAAGTGCTGGAACCCTACTGGCTCCGTAAAGAAATTGCCGGAAAAATTAAAAGAATGTGGAACAGGTATAAGGAGGACAAATAAATGAAGGATTTTGCAGCAATAGATTTTGAAACAGCTAACAACGAGCGCAGTAGCGTTTGCTCTGTAGGAATTGTTATTGTACGAAATGGTGAGATAGTAGATTCGTTCTACTCTCTTATCCAGCCTGAGCCGAACTACTATAATTACTGGTGCAGTCAGGTACATGGTCTTTGTCACGAAGATACAGACTCTGCCCCTGTGTTCCCCAAAGTATGGGCGCAGATAGAACCATTGATAGAAGGCCTTCCACTGGTGGCTCATAACAAGCCCTTCGATGAAGGTTGCCTGAAAGCAGTATTCCGTGTCTATCAGATGGACTATCCAGACTATGAGTTTTACGATACACTTTGTGTTTCAAGGCGAGTTCTCCCTGATTTGGAAAATCACCAGCTTCAAACTGTAGCCGCAGCTTGTGGTTTTAACATGGAGAAGCATCACCATGCACTTGCCGATGCAGAAGCATGTGCTTGGATAGCAAGAGAAATATTGTAACTATTATTCATTATAGAAAATGATTAAAACACTACAACTTAGCAATAATATATTTCAGTATAAACTTGATGGCATGAAAATGGGAATCAAATGTGGCTGTCAAGTATCTGATATAATTGCAAGACATTTGTCTCGTCGCCCGTTTCATCTCAATGTCATAGAGGCGGCATGTCACGGAAGATTTAAGGAAACAGGACATAGCCTTGTACTTGCAGACATGCTCAGACATCCAGCTATTCAGAATTCATTTATGGAAAATCTTCTTGGACTAAGCCATGACTATATGGAGGTCACAGCAGAAACTGATAGAGTTGACGTTGCCCTCAAAGGTGATGATATCTTTGTTATAGTGGAGAACAAAGTAAATGCAGCAGAAGAGCAAAACTGTCAAGTATACAGATACGTACACGAAATTGCCATAGACAAGTATAGCTACGACCTATCTCAGATATATGTGCTATATTTGAATCCCACTAATAATAATCCGCCCTCAGAGTATTCTCTCTGTGACGAAAATAATGAAAACAACGTTTTTGAAGAATTGGGTGAGGATCACTATAAAGTCCTGTCATATAAATATGATGTTACAGATTGGCTTCGCAGTATATCGGTTAACAATGAGCCACATATCGTCAGCGCATTAGACCAGTATATAGATTTTTTAGAGAATAAATTTCACACAACTTCATTAGATATAGACATGAACAACGAAATTAAAGATTTTCTGTTAAAGGAACTCAAAGTGGACAACAGTACGTTGGAAGAACAACTGTCAGCTCTTGACAGTCAGTATAACAAAACACAGGAACTTCTCAGTTCTATAGATAGTCTCAAAATAGAACTGAGAAAAGATATAAATATCAAGGTCCGCAAGCGTGACACCTTGCGGACCACCACAAAAAACTAACAAAACGCCCATGAAGGGGTGGTAATTTAATACTTCGTAATATATGGTACACATTATAAACCTAATAGATAGGATCGATACAATTCGGGTAAACTCAGTAACAGACAAAGAATTCGAACAGACCTGGGGTATGAACCTTGATATGAAGGTGAAGAATGCAATGGGTCGATGGGATGAGTTGCTCGAAAAGGCAAAGAACGCCATCGAAGAGAATAACTAAGTAAACAGTAAAAAACCTAAAACACTATGACAATCATTATGGACAAAATAAACGATTTACCCCGGATGACCTATAGGGTCTGAAGGATGAATAAAAAACAATGAATGTGTTTCCCTCGTGCTGAAAGGTGCGAGGGTTTCTTTTGCAAAAAAATGACCGGAGGACTGATGTATTAGGCGCCGAGTATAGATGTCTGAGGTTTCTCAATAAGTATTAATTTTTTAAAAAGAAAGGAGATTTAATTATGGGAAAAGCAACAGGAACAGCACAGGATTACAAGGGTTTGGTAGGAAATTTCGTTTACCGTCAGACCAAGTATGGAACTGTAATTTCAAAGATTCCTAAGAAGTCGGAGAAACGCAGCCTGCAGCAGATGCTTCAGCGTTGTCAGATGGGCAATATCGCTGCAAACTATCGTCTTTTTGAAGGACGTATGTTACTGGCTTTCGAAGAGAATCCGGCAGGTCTGAGTGAACTGAACCTCTACATTCAGACGAACTACAACAACTCGCCAGTGTTCCTTACCAAAAACGAACGTCTGAATGGTGCATGTGTCGTGGCTCCTTACACTTTCTGTCGCGGTTCAATCCGTGAAGTAGGCTACAAACTGAATTCGGAAGGTGTACTGGTAACAAACCTCTCTGTAGGTGATCTGCAGATTACAGCTCAGACTACAGTTGCTCAGTTTGCTAATGCGATACTGGTAAACAACAACGGATGGGAAGAAAAGGATATGCTCACATTCTTCTATGCCGTGCAGGAGAAAAACGAGATGTCGCAAATGCCACGTGCTACGATGTATTCGTGGAAGGTGGTTCTGGACCTGGACGATGACACACCGCTGCTTAACGTTGTAAACAATATTGGTTTTACTATCATCAACGGTAAGCTGGGTATGAGCAAGGTACTGAAGGATGCAGGTGCTGCATGGGTGCACAGTCGCGATAAGGGTAACGGAAATATCAAGATCGGTAGCCAGACAATGTATGTCGTTAACGAGATGCTGGCGGATTACCAGACGACTGAAGCCATGAAACGTAGTTCAGATAGCTACGGAGGTGTCAATACCAAGAAGGCTTATCTGAATCCAAACTCAGACGTGAACTTCTCAGCGAGTGTGATTGACACTGGTGCTAATGACGAGAACGAAGGCCAAAACCAGGGCGAAAACGGAGGAACCGCAAGCGGTAACGAAAACCAAAACCAAAACGAAAACACTGGCGGTGGTAGCAACCCTGAACCAGGAACCGTGAACCCTGAACCAGGCAATGGTGGTGACGACAACCAAGGTGGTGGCGGCGGTGGTACTGATGATGGCACTGACGAGTCATAAAAGACTCCCTCTAATACCTCCCCTAAACGGGGGAGGGCTTAGAGGAAATCAGTTAACAGTATAGCACTATAGTTTAATTCTATACGCATGTTTAACACTGAAAAAGATTGTTTTTATGAAGTATTTTTCAATTAGTGAACTTACGCTCAGTCAGACGGCTGCAAAACATGGCATACTGAACCGGTGTGATAGTGAACAGAAAAAGAATCTGGAAGCATTGGTGAAGAATGTTCTTGATCCTGCACGAGAGAAATATTGCAAGCCAATACTGGTGAGCAGTGGATTCCGTTGCGAGGAAGTGAATACCTTGGTAGGTGGAACTCGCAATAGCCAGCACCTGAAAGGGTAGGCAGCTGATATATACACCAATGAGGGACCGAAAGGAAATCTTGAAGTGGCACGTATCATCATTGCTCGTGGACAGTTCGACCAACTAATCTATGAAGGTGTGCGAAGCGATGGCCTTCCTCGATGGATTCACGTTTCATGGAAGCGCAACGGTCATAACCGCAAGCAAGTGTTCTCCTACCTCTAATCATTCATTTATAAAGTAAAAAATCGTTTAATCTCAAATTCTTGATAAGTATGAATAAAAAAGACATTCTTGAGACAGTGGTGAAGGTAGTAGTAGCCGCGCTCACAGCATTCCTCACAGCTATCACAACTACAAGTTGTATGGGACACGGACCGTTCTAATAATGCATAATTCATAATGCATAATTAATTGATAGTTGGTAATTGAAAATTGAACCCTTGTAGTAGGCGACATAAGGAGAATACAAGAGGCTCGACGAAGTCAAAATTGAAAACGAAAGCTGACCGGGCAAAGCGCCTAGTCAGTTTTTTCTTTCCAAATACTTTTCAACAAAATGAGCATGGAGACACCGGGACAGGTTCTGAAGTGAACCCTAAAGTTTGGACGGTTAAACATTACTGCTCATTTGGAGCTGATTCCGATATTGTACAGGACTCACTCCTTCCCCTCGTCAGATACTACGAATCCGATTCTGCGGCGAGGAATCTGTCTGGGTTCCTTCGATTGCAGTTCTGCCAAAGCAATGCTGATGGCATCAAGCTGACTCTGGGTGCTCTCATTGATGTCGTTCTGGTCGTGAAGGATTTCTTCAATGTCAAGTTTCAGATTTTCGAAATCCTTACGTAGCTGTGCCAAGTCGGCCGCAGGGTTAGACTGAGGAAGTGTTGCTGCCATATGGCGGAATTGTGTAAAAGCACGCATGATGCCAATATTAACCTGTATGGCAATATGTGATCTTAGTACGCTGCTGAGCATTGCCACTCCATTTTCTGTAAAAGCATAGGGGGACTTTCTTGTACCTCCCCAACTTGATGTCGCATTTTGCGACTTCAAGATTATACCTTCTTTTCTATCAGCAGTTTTTGATGTCGTATTTTGCGATTTTAAAATCTCATATTCTCCTTTTGTCAACTGAAACATGAAGTCTTCAGGAAAACGTTCTATATTGCGTTTTACCTGTTCATTGAGACGTTTTGTTTCCACTCCGTACATTGCTGCAAGGTCGAAGTCAAGCATTACTCGTTGACCGCGAATCTCATATATCTTGTTTTGTATGGTCTGTATGTCGTTCATAGTTCAGATTCTCCCCGCGAAGATACAACTATTTTTTGAAACTGACACTGATATTCAGAAAAAACTGATGCATAGTGAGCCATCACTGTTGAGTCTTCTTGTTCTACTTCGATTCTTGTTGTCTCGTTTGGCTGATAAAGCACTATTTCATTCTCCTGCATTGACTGTGATTCAAGCGTTACAGTTGTTACAGTGTTACAGTTGATTTTTTGACTACCAATAGTCAAAAAGTAAGTTATTATATATATATAATAAAAATTTTTTTTGAAGAAAATAGCGAATTTTTAACTGTAACACTGTAACACCTAAAATCGTAAAAATCCGAGAGAATTTATGAGCGTGCTTTTTTGCGTGTCTTTTTTGGCATTTTATTTGCAACCCGCCCCCTTCATGTCGTATCTTTGCATAGGCAAAACAAAAGAAAAATTGCCTCGTGCGCACAGGAATTTTTTTTCGTGTGCACACGAAAAAAAAACGAAGGACGAAAGACGAAAGACGAAAGACTGCCTGGCGGCGGCGATAGTTCTGAACAATAATTTAAAATAATTTAAAAATAATTTTATTGGATCAATTGTTTGTAATTATTGTTGGAAAAATATTGCGTCAAGCAATAAGAATAAAGCCTGGGTGGCTTTCACCCAATAATTTGAAATAAAAGTATTATTGTAAGAAGATGAAAGGCGAAGGGAAAGGACGAAAGACGAGCCATCCGGAGGGCAAGTCAATAACCAATAACCCATAACCAATAAACAATTTTATTAACCACAACACAAAAACAAAGTAAAACTATGGCACTGACGAGAGCTTAATCAATGCATAATTCATAATGCATAATTCATAATTTAGCTCACACAGAACCCACGGAACCCGCGCAGAACACGACATTAAAGATAAGCCGAAGTAGCCCCAGCGGGGAGGCTCAATCTTTAAGGAGTGTGCAAACGGCTCGGCGGAGCCAAATCACGGAAAGTTCCTTGACAAAAACCTAAATAACCCCTTTCTGAGATAGAAGACTCTGACGAGTTCTTAACGCTATCAGCAACAATCCTGCTTGTGTGCAAGCACCCAGACAGTCTTCTTTCTGACATCGTTACCCTTTCAGGGGATTCTATCTCATCAAGGCAAAAACAGAAAAAACAATTTTGGTTTACTGTTTACCGTTTACAATGTTTTTAAGGTTGTTGCTTTTGAGGGTTGTAAGAACGAAGTGATGCGATGAGGGTTGTGGCATTGGTGTAAAAGCTTGCTTTTAAAGACAAGGACATAACACTTAGCGCAAGGCTCTGAAAAGAGCTACAAAACTCAAAAGGGTTTTTGTGGTTTTTGTCTTAAAGATTTCTGATTAATAAAATTCTCTAATTCTCTAATTCTTGATAAAAAACCTAGACCAGTATCGTCTTAACTCCTCTAACTTCTCTAACTTCTTAACTACTTACCGCACTCCTCATTCGTCTTAACTTCTTAACTCCTAAGACGAAAGCTGACCGGTCAAAATTTTTGATCGCAAAACAACCTTATAATCAATCTAATGAAATATTGAAGTCGTAAAATGCGACATCAAGTTGGGGCGTGACATCTGCATCGCGTCCCTTCTGAATATCCTCTCAAAAGTGGGAGAATGTAAAATATTCATTTGTACGAATTGTAAAACAAATAGAAGTTTGTATATTTGCAATAGATAACTATAAAGTCCTCAATATTATGAAATACACACGGCTTATCATACTCATAATCATGGCTGTCGTTATGGTACTTGTTGCCATGTATGGTCCCGATCAAGTTTTTGCACTCATGCCTTTTCATAGTTATAGTGCATGGAACTTTTGGTACTGCTTAGGCATTACTTTCCTAACTATTGGTATTGCTGTCTCATATTTACGCGAAAACAATCCTCAATCTCAGGACCTTGCAGCCTATTCTATTCGTGTGGCTGAATTCATCAGTATCTTTCACTGGTTCGTTTATACCATGTACGGTCACCATGTTACATGGTTTCTCGACATCGACCGTGTAGGCTGGTTTTTCGTTTTTGTCGACATCATCATCTCAGGCTATGTGCTCGGTCTAATTGGAGGCTACGGACTCTCCCAGTTTAAATTCATTCTTAGCATTACCAAAGCCCCCTTTTACGTGCTGATTAGCATCCTGGCAGGTTTGGGATGGATTATTGTTATTGTCAGTTTCCTTGTTCATTTCTTCGACGAACACCCCTTGCTCACATTCTTTATTTTAGTCACATCCATTCCGTCTGGTTACGCCCCCGTAGCATCCTCAGTCGGAACATCCCACAATGTACCAGGTAACTGGACTACGTTCTACTTGAATGGACAACGTTACTTCGGACGACCGGGTCAGCCCAGCAGTTATACTAAGATGCCTTGTTGAGATTTGCGTGGATTTTTTAGAGAAATCCGAACATCACCAAGTTATTCCGCTATGCCAAGTTGGATAAGAATGAGCAATGAATTTCTCCAGATGAAGGCTAAGAAGCAATAATAAAAACTGGTTCAAAGTGCATAATTTGCCCCAAGAATCTTCTCCAAAGTGCAATTTTTGCACTTTGGGAGAAATTGTGCTCACAACCGAAAAATAATTGTTTGAAAATTCTTTTGCAATCTCGAAAGAAGTATGTACATTCGCATGCTATTATTAATAGTAATGTGAATGGGTATGAATACTCGGGAAGTTGAAATAGCGCCACAAGTTTCTCAATTTAGCAAAAAATAAACAGAATAAATAAGAATGAAAATATGGCTATTCCTATTAATATAGAAAACCTGCTGAACAAACTTAAAATAGAGTCAGACAGAATAGAGTTTAAGGAAGGATGGAACCCAATTAGTATCTACCGTTCCATCTGTGCTTTTGCCAATGATATTGATAATCTTGGAGGAGGTTATATCCTTGTCGGCGTAAAAGAAAAGAATGGTATTGCAGAAAGACCCGTCAAAGGTATTCCGATAGAGCAATTAGATGACATACAGCAGCAAATGGTGAGGTACAACAATATGATAGAGCCATATTACCAGCCTCGTATTGCTATAGAGGAAGTGGATGGTCAACAAATATTAGCAATTTGGGTACCTAGTGGCATCGACCGTCCTTACACAGTTCCTTCAGATGTGACTTCAAAGACCAAAAACAAATTGTTCTATATTCGATTTGGCTCAAATACGATAGAAGCAAAAGGGGAGCAGTTAGACCAGTTAAGAGAGATGTCGGCAAAGGTGCCTTTCGATGACAGAGGCAATGATGCCATCAGCTATGATGACATCTCGCTAGTACAATTGCGTGACTATCTTGTGAAGGTTGGAAGCAAGTTGTCTAATGACGTTGGACGCATATCTATAGAACAATTGCTTGGGAATATGAACTTGCTGGTGGGACCAACAGAACAACGCCGTATAAAGAATGTTGCAGCGATGATGTTTTGCGAACAGCCAGATAAGTTCTTCCCATATAGTCAGGTGGAAATCGTATTCTTTCCTGAAGGGAGGGAACGAAATCCTAATAATATGACTGAGGCTCCTGTCATCAAAGGGACGGTTACGCACATGATTAATGCCACACTGGATTATCTGAGAAATAACGTCATAAAGGAGCGTATCATAAAAGTGCGTGATAGGCAGGAACCTGTCAAATACTTCAATTATCCATATGCTGCTTTAGAAGAGAGTGTGACTAATGCCCTTTATCATAGAGATTACAGGCTTTATGAACCTGTTGAGATAACAATAGAACCTCACCGTATCAGCATATTAAGTTATGCTGGTCCTGATCGTTCAATCAGTGTTGAAGCCATAAGGTTGGCAAAATCTCTGCGCTCGCGCAGATATAAAAATAGAAGATTAGGCGATTTTCTGAAAGAGTTGGGATTAACGGAAGGTAGAGCAACTGGTATCCCCACAATTCAAGCAGCACTTGAGGCTAATGGCTCGCCATTAGCCACTATAGAAACAGATGATAATAGGACTTTCTTCTTGATAGATATTCCTTGTCATCCACATTTCATAAATGAGCCTATGGTATTTAAAGATCAACCGCATGGTGCTTTGAAAGGCCTTCTCGTTGATGCATATAATGTAATTAAAGCTCATCCCTATGATACTCGAAAGCAATTGGCTGACAGAATAGGCATAACAGAACGAAATCTACGACATCTGATAGATGATTTAAAAGGACGTGGATATTTAAATCGAAAAGGTAGAGGCAATGGTTATTGGATCATATTAAAATAATGGTCTTTACGATGGTCTTTACGATGGTCTTTACGATGGTCTTTACGATGGTCTTTACGATGGTCTTTACAAACCAAATATGCAATAGAGAATACGTGGAAGGGCATGAATGTCACTAGTTGATATATGATGCAAAATGCTACATGACAGGTTAGTTACTCTAAGCACTTGAAGAAGATGCAAGAGGATGGTATCATCAAACGCGAAGGTTCTGATAAAGGCGGTAGATGGTTTATTTATAAACAATAGAAATGTGAATAATATGGAAAATGTATATTTTTTCAGAAAAAAAGTGAGGCGATGGCTTCTAAATTCGAAATATCTGAATAAGATACTAGTGAAGGGGAGAGATAACGGTTAGAAGACCATTCTAATTAATGCATAATTCATAATGCATAATGCATAATGCTTAATTAATGCATAATTAAACCAAAACAAAAAAAGAACTCCTACCGATGGGTGGGAGTTCTTTGTATGTATATATAATGTATGTTTCTTAGTTTTCGAACATATAGAGGAAGGTGGCGATGCCTTCGAGGGCTGGCTTCTTCTCATCTTCGATGTCGAGACGGAATTTGATTTCTACCTTGGCTGTGCCACGCAGGTTGGCAATGTTGTATAGGCTACAAGTAAGCTGTACGCGCTTGCCTGCAAGGACTGGTGTGCCGAATTTCATCTTGTCCATACCGTAGTTGACCAACATCTTGATGTTGTTGGCATCTACTACCTGACGGTAGAGGTAGGGCAGGAGAGAGAGGGTGAGGTAACCATGTGCGATTGTTGACTTGTAAGGACTCTCTGTCTTTGCACGTTCTGTATCGACATGTATCCACTGGTGGTCGAGGGTCGCATCAGCAAAGAGGTTGATGCGCTCCTGTGATACTTCAATCCAATCGGATTTGCCGAGTTCTTTGCCTAAGTATGATGCAAATTCGTCGTATGAGTTTACTGTTATTAGTGCCATGGATTATATTTATTATGTAATAATTGAACAGTTTTGAATAAAATTTGAACAACATAGGTGTGTAAAAAGAGGATATCCACCATAATGTGTGAGCAGGTGGACATCCTCCTATAGTGGAGTGTTGATTAGTCCTCCTTCTTGTTGCCTGAAAGTTTTTCCTTGATACGTGCCTTCTTACCTGTAAGATCGCGCAGGTAGTAGAGTTTAGCACGACGAACCTTACCAACTTTGTTGATCTCGATTGAGTCAATGTTTGGTGAGTCGATTGGGAAAATACGTTCAACACCTACTGTTCCAGACATCTTGCGGACTGTGAAGCGCTTCTTGTCGCTTTCACCTGCAATCTTGATTACTACTCCGCGGTAGAGCTGGATACGTTCCTTTGTACCTTCAATGATTTTGTAAGCAACTGTGATTGTGTCACCTGCCTTGAAGTCTGGGAACTGCTTCTTTTCTGCTGGAGCCATAGACTCCTGAGCAACTTTAATTAAATCGATAGCCATAAATTTTTTAGTTTATGTAAGTAATGACGAAGCATTCTCTGACTACGTGTTCAGACAGCGGCTTCGCAAAGTGGGTGCAAAGGTAAGAGAAATTGTATGAAATACAAAATAAATTGTGTATATTTTTATTTTTGAGCTGCTTTGATACGTTTTTGTGCTTTTTTGATATTTATTTTTTGTTGTGTATGAAGAAAAGATGTGTATATTTGCAGCGAAAAGTCAAATATGAAAACTGATTATTATGGAAAAAACATGGCGTTGGTTCGGTAAGAACGACAAGATTACTCTGCAGATGTTGCGCCAGATTGGCGTGGAAGGTATTGTTACTGCTCTGCACGATATCAAAAATGGTGAGATATGGCCTGTAGAGGCTATCATGGACATGAAGAATTATATCGAGGCTGCCGGTCTGAGATGGTCGGTAGTGGAGAGTCTGCCTGTGTGCGAAGCCATCAAGTACGGCGGTCCGGAACGCGACCAACTCATCGAGAATTATAAGGTGAGTCTTGCCAATTTGGGTAAGTGCGGCATTCATACAGTCTGCTATAATTTCATGCCTGTACTGGACTGGGCTCGCACGGAACTCGACCACCCATGGGAGGACGGTTCGACGAGTCTTTTCTTCAATAAGGTGAAGTTTGTTTATTTCGATAAGTATATCCTGAAGCGTGAGGGTTGCGAGGCGGACTATACTGCCGATGAATTGGCGAAAGCTGCTGAGATGGCTAAGACGATGACTCCGGAGGATGATGCTGCGCTGGTGGACACTATCATCGTGAAGACTCAGGGTTTTGTGAATGGTAATATCACGGAGGAGGATAAGCAGCCTGTCGTTTTGTTCAAGAAACTGCTTAGTCTGTACGATGGAATCGATGCTGATAAGTTGCGTGCTAACTGGAAGTATTTCCTTGAGGCTATCATGCCTACATGCGATGAATACGATATGAATATGTGTGTGCATCCGGACGACCCTCCTATGCCGCTGCTTGGTTTGCCACGTGTGGTAACCTGTGACAAGGATATAGAGTGGTTCCTGAATGCTGTGCCTAATCCACATAATGGTTTCACGTTCTGTTGTGGTTCGTTGTCGGCTGGCAGACAGAACGATGTGCCTGCGTTGGCTCGCAAGTATGCTAAGCGCACTCATTTCGTGCATTTGCGTTCGACTGACGTGATGGAAAATGGCGATTTCATCGAGGCTGACCACTTGAAGGGGCGTGCTAACCTTATTGAGGTGGTTAAGATTTTCCAGGAACAGAATCCAGACCTGCCGATGCGTGTGGATCATGGTCGTTGCACTCTAGGCGATGAGGATAAGGGCTATAATGCCGGTTATTCATTCCACGGCCGTATGATGGGTCTGCTGCAGATGGATGGCGTTATGGCTGCGGTGAAGTACTTGTGTAAGTGAAAGTTGAAAATTGAAAGTTGAGAGTTTAAAAGTTTAAGGGTTTAAGAGTTCAAAAAGTTTAAAGTCGTGAAGAATATGGAATTGAAAGGAAAAATTGCTGTGGTTACTGGTGGTACGGGTGTGCTGGGCAGTAACGTTAGTCAGGGTCTGTTGGAGGCTGGTGCTACTGTAGTCGTTGTGGGTTCGCGTCAGGAGACGGTGGATAAGGCTTTGGCGAAGTTGACTCCTGTGGCAGAGGCTCATGGAACTACTGTGACGGGTTTTGCATGTAATATGTTGGATCATGATGCTATCACGGAACTGACGGAGAAGGTGAAGAATCAGTTTAAGCGGGTGGATGTACTCGTGAATGCTGCCGGCGGTAATGTGGCTGGTGCGAATATCATGGACGACATGAATGTGTTTGATTGTGATATGGACGCACTGAAGAAGGTGGTTGACCTGAATCTGTGGGGTACTGTATATCCTTGCCTGTCGTTTGGCAAGATTATGGCTGAACAGAAGAGCGGAAGCATCATCAATGTGAGCAGTATGGCTGCGTATGATGCTTTGAGCAGGGTGATGGGTTACAGCATCGCGAAGGAGGGCGTGAATGCGCTGACGAAGTGGCTGGCTCAGGACTTTGCCCGCAAGTATGGTGATAAGATTCGTGTGAATGCCATCGCTCCGGGTTTCTTCATCGGAGAACAGAACCGCAAGGCTTTGCTGAACGAGGATGGCAGCCTGACGGAGAGAAGTCATAAGGTGTTGAACAAAACTCCGATGGGTCGTTTTGGTGACATCTCGGAACTGAACGGCATCGTACGTTTCCTGGCAAGTGACGAGGCTAGTTTTGTGACTGGCACTATCATTCCTGTGGATGGTGGATTCAGCAGTTTCAGCGGAGTTTAAGACAGGTGAAAATAATGCATAATGCATAATTCATAATGCATAATTGGGTGACAGTTGAGAGTTGATAGTTGACAGTTGAAAATTGAGATTTTTTTTGGTTTTCTCTGACTGACTATCTATCTTTGTGGAAAATTTCAATTTATCCTAAATTAATAGTATGAAAAAACATCTGCTTTCTATCGTCTTCATTGCTGTTGCATTGATGACTTCTTCTGTGGCTGACGCACAGATTCGTTTTGGTGTTAAGGCTGGTCTTAACCTCAGTTCACTGAGTTTTACAGGCGATAATAGCGTCTGGAATTTCAAGCATCAGGCTGGTTTCTTTGCCGGTGTGACAGCTGACGTGAAGATTCCATTGGCAGGTCTTGGTGTTGATGCGTCGGTCGTGTATGACCAGCGAAACTTTAAAATCAGCAATGGCGAAGGAACATTCAGCAACGACAGAAGATTGAAGTATATTTCTGTTCCAATCAATATCAAATATACTTTCGGCGTGGATGAGATAGCAAGTCTTTATCTGGCAACCGGTCCGCAGTTCTCGTTTAATCTGGATAATAAGTCGTTCAGTCTGGAGGATGCGAAACAGGTCTTTAATGCCAGGAATTTCGACTTCTACTGGAACGTGGGAATCGGTTTTACTGTGCTCAACCACGTACGTCTTGGATACACATATAACATCCCATGTACGAAGTCGGTGGACAGCCCTCTGGGTTCTCTGAAAAACAAGACAAACCAGATTTCGCTGACTTATCTCTTCTGATCCGACGAGAGACTTTCGGGTGAAAGAATACGCAGATATATTAGTCCCCGTACCTTTTGACAGCTTCACATACTCTATTCCGCAACAGATGCGGGGACAGATTATGCGAGGCTGTCGGGTTATTGTGCCCCTGGGTAAGAATAAAACTTACGTGGGGGTGGTATTGCGTGTGCATGGACAAAGTCCGCAGGGTGTGGAGGTGAAGGAGATTCAGGAACTGCTCGACACAGAACCTGTAGTCAGCGAACAACAGTTTAAGTTTTGGCAATGGATAGCCAACTACTATATGTGTCCGCTGGGAGATGTGTTCAAGGCTGCTCTGCCAGGAGGTATGAAACGAGCTTTGAAACGGAACTACAAGACTGTTGAAGATATATACAGAGGACAACTCGGGGAGGCTGGAGCTGCTCTGCAATACAAGGGACTGACGGAGGCTCAGAAGAGTGCGATGGATGCTATATGCGAGTCGTTCGAGAGTAAGGACATAACTCTGTTGCATGGTGTTACGTCGAGTGGAAAGACAGAGATTTACATTCATCTGATAAATAAATATATTATGGAGGGCAAGCAGGTGTTGTACTTGTTGCCCGAAATTGCTCTGACCACACAAATCACAGAACGCCTACAACGGGTTTTTGGCGATGAGATGGGAGTTTATCATTCTAAATTCTCTGATAAGGTGAGGTTTGATGTGTACCAACGACAAACGTCAGCCAATCCGTATAAGCTGATTCTGGGTGTGAGGTCGAGTGTGTTCCTGCCGTTCCAGAACTTAGGTCTTATCATCGTAGATGAGGAACACGACGGCAGTTATAAGCAACAGGAACCGGCTCCGAGGTATCATGCCCGCAATGCGGCTCTGATGCTTGCCAAGATGTGTGGGGCAAAGACGCTGTTGGGAACTGCTACACCCTCGTTTGAGTCGTACCACTATGCCAAGAAGGGTAGGTATGGATATGTGGAGTTGACTCAGAGGTATCTGGGACTGCAGTTGCCTAATGTGACTGTGGTTGACATTAAAGACCAAAGGAAACGAAAGTTGATGAATGGGGCGTTCAGTAGTGTGCTCGTGGATGCTATGCACGATGCGTTAGAGAAGCATCAGCAGGTGATACTCTTCCAAAACCGCAGAGGATACAGTTCGTTTATCGAGTGTAAACAATGCGGATGGGTGCCGAGATGTCCGCATTGCGACGTGAGTCTGACGTACCACAAGAAGACCAAGATGCTTACCTGCCACTATTGCGGGTATGCTACCAGACCTGCTGCAAAATGTCCGAACTGCGAGGAGACAAATTTCATAGATGTAGGATTGGGAACGGAGAAGGTGGAAGATCAGATACATGTGATTTTTCCTGAGGCAAAGACCCTGAGGATGGACTTGGATACGGCAAAGACGAAGAATCAGTATGAACAGATAATTGGCGCTTTCTCAAATCATGAGGCTGATATACTCATAGGAACGCAGATGGTGACTAAGGGTCTGGACTTCTCGGATGTGTCTGTGGTAGGAGTGCTTAATGCTGATACTATGCTCAACCAACCGGATTTCCGTAGTTATGAAAGAAGTTTTCAGACCCTTTCACAGGTAGCAGGCAGAGCCGGAAGAAAACATGAGGCGGGACAGGTGATTCTGCAGACGAAGAATGGGGATGCAGACATAATCAGACAGATTGCGCAGAACGACTATTGGGGTATGTACTACCAACAGATGATGGAGAGGAAGGATTTTAATTATCCGCCATTCCAACGACTGATTTATATATATCTGCGACATCGGGATAACGACCTGCTGGAACATATAGCGATAGAGATGGCAGAACACCTGAGAGGGGTGTTCGGAGAGAGTGTGCTGGGACCAGACTGTCCTCCAGTAGGCAGGATACAGTCGCTCCATATACGAAAGATAATGTTGAAGGTGGAACCAACACTTTCTACAGATAAAGTGCGTCAGGCATTGAATGAGGAGAAAAGGCGTATAATGGCTCAGCCTATGTGTCGCAATATCAATATTTATTTTGATGTTGACCCTGCGTGAGGGGAGGTAATGGTTAACGGTTAATGGTTAACGGTTAATGGTTAACGGTTTTTAACAATAGGTGTTTTAAACCTTGGGGGTTGATAATGGTCATACACTTGAAACTTTAAAAACAATGATAGTTATGAAAACAAGAGTTTTTTTTGCAGTAATTGCAATGATGTGTGTGTTAAGTGCTAGTGCACAAGATGGTAACAATGGAAGACGTCAGAGACTAAATCGTGCTGAGATAATTCAGCGTCAGTCGGAACGTCTGGTAAAGGAAATGGGTCTCTCGGATGATAAAGCAGAGACTTTCAAGGCGCTTTACCTTGATTATCAGACAGCTCGTCAGAATGCAGCTAATCCGAAGGGTGAGGAGGAGACTCAGCCAGACATGAAGAATCTGACAGATGCACAAGCAACAGAACTTATCCAGAAGCATTTCCAGACTCAGGAGGCTCAACTGAAAGTGGATAAGGAGTATTACACAAAATTCATTGGAATACTGACTCCGGTGCAGGCCACTAAGGTGTTTATTCCACAGCGTGGCGGTTTTGGACAAGGTCAACGCGGACAAGGCAGACAGCGTGGTAATGGTGGATTTGGTGGAGGTCGCCAAGATGGTAATGGCGGTTTTGGTGGAGAATTCTAATCTCCACCATTTTTTTGCTTCGCAACACAATATTTTGCTTTTTTTATAGTTTTTAGATAATGTATGCGTCTAAAAACTTGGAACATACTTGTTGCACTCTTGCTGAGTGCCGCATCAGTTAAGGCTCAATGGGATGTGCAGTTTTCAGACTACACAACCCTTAAGTCGTTTTATAACCCCGCTGTGTCGGGAACTGACGGACTGCTGAACGTGGCAGGAACCTTCTCGGCTCAAATGGTGGGATATAAGGGTGCGCCAACTACGGTGTTCGCAGCAGCTGATGCTCCTATCTATTTCCTGACTCCACGTCATGGAGCAGGACTGAGTTTTATGACAGATAAGATAGGTATGTTTTCAACTACCAAGATAGGACTGCAGTATGCTTTCAACTTCAAACTGGGAAAGAGAACCCGACTGGCTGTGGGCTTCCAGGGAGCTCTGCTGAGTGAGAGCATCAATCCGTCGGATGTGGAACTGATTGACGACAACGACCCTGCTTTCCCATCCTCGACGGTATCGGGCAACCGATTTGATATGGGTGCGGGACTGTACTTCTACCACCCGAAATACTTCCTCGGAGTGTCGAGTATGCACTTGCTTGCTCCGACAATTACGATGGGTGAGAAAAACGAAGTTTCCATTCCGAGAATTTATTATTTGATGGGTGGATGCAATATTAAAATAAAAAATACGTTATTTTCTTTGGCACCTTCTTTCTTAGTGCAGACCGATATGCAGTCGTGGAGAGAGGATATACAATGCAAATTTTGCATGGATTACGACGGAAAAGTGCTGTATGCCGGGTTCGGCTACAGTCCGTCGATTTCAACCACATTCCTCATCGGAGGCAGCTTCCACGGGATTCGTTTAGGGTATTCGTACCAGATGTACACTTCGGGAGTCGGAGCAAAAAACGGAGCACACGAAGTGGTGGTAAACTATCAGGTGGATCTTGACCTCTTCAAGAAAGGCAGAAATGCTCATAAGAGTGTAAGGTGGCTGTAGGAATTCATAATGCATAATTCATAATTGACAAGTTAAAAGTTGAAAACAATATATGAAGAAAATTTTTGGTTTTATATTGATAGCAGCAATGGCGGTCGGTATGACTGCTTGCTTTTCGTCAAAGAAGGGAACTTCAGCCAATGGAGGTGAAGTGACTGGTGTGGGCGGTACTTCGTTTGCTGAACCATCGCCTTATGGTATGGTGCTGGTGAAACGTGGTTCGCTGAAGATGGGTTCGGAGAAGACCGATAGTCTGTGGGGTAAGAGTATGCCATCTAGAGATATCTCTGTGGATGCTTTCTGGATGGACGAAAAAGAGGTTACTAACAGTATGTATCGCCAGTTTGTGTTCTGGGTTCGCGACTCTATCATCCGTGAACGTTTGGCTGATCCTGCATACGGTGGTGATGAGTCGTATAAGATTGAGGAAGACAAGAATGGTGATCCTGTAACTCCACACCTGAACTGGAATAAGCGTATCCCAACTAAGCCAGATGAGGACCAGGAACGTGCTATTGAGAGTGTTTATACTACTCATCCTATAACAGGTGAGAAGATGCTCGACGCTTCACAGATGAACTACCGCTACGAGGTGTTCGACTATGCTATGGCTGCTCAGCGTAAGTATCGTCTGAACCCAGAGGAACGTAATCTGGATACAGATATAACCGTAAATCCAGAAGAAGAGATTATCATTTCGAAAGATACAGCATATATCGATGATGCAGGTGTGATTCACAGAGAGACTATAACTCGTCCGCTGTCGTCGATGTGGGACTTCGTAAATACATACATTATTAATATATATCCTGACACTACTTGTTGGGTGAACGACTTCCAGAATGCGGAGAACCAGACATATATGCGTTTGTACTTCTCACATCCAAACTACAACGAATATCCTGTTGTGGGAGTGAACTGGGAACAGGCTAATGCATTCTGCAACTGGCGTACAGACTTCCTGTTGCGTGGATTGGGTAACGATGCTAAGTATATCCAGCGCTATCGTCTGCCTACAGAGGCAGAGTGGGAATTTGCTGCTCGTGGCAAGGATGGTAACGAACTGCCTTGGGAGCAGAACGGAGTAGCAAGTGAAGACGGTTGTTACTATGCAAACTTCAAACCAGATCGCGGTAATTACACTAAGGACGGAAACCTCATTACATCACGTACAGGTATATATAGTGCCAATTCAAATGGCCTTTATGATATGGCTGGTAATGTGGCTGAATGGACTTCGACCGTATATACAGAAGCTGGCGTGTTGTCGATGAGTGATATGAACCCGACTCTGACTTATAACGCAGCAAAGGAAGACCCTTATGCTCTGAAGAAGAAGAGTGTGCGCGGTGGTTCATGGAAAGACCCAGAGAGTTTCATCAAGTCAGCTTGGCGCACAAGTGAATACCAGAACGTTGGACGTTCGTTTATTGGTTTCCGATGTGTTCGTACTCAGGTAGGTACTGCCGGCAGGGGTAAGGCACCAAAGGGCTCGAAGGCTCCAAAGCGCAGCAGACGTAAGTAATACTGCATAGAAAGAATAATTCAGTTAGTACACGACTTTAGATAAAGATAATAGTATGGCAAAGAAATATAAGTTAACAGGAATCCAGAAATGGATGGATAGTCAGAAAGGTCAGACTTTCTTGAACTTCGCATATTCATGGGGTGCCTCAATCGTAATCCTTGGTGCCCTCTTCAAACTGACACATATCGCAGGTGCCGATTTGATGCTTTTCCTTGGAATGGGTACTGAGGTTGTTGTGTTCTTCCTCGCAGGATTCGAACATCAGAATGCTATTGGCGATGATGTGGACAATGCAGCAGAAGAGGCACGTAATGCTATATACGTTGATGAGTCGGCATTGGCTGGTGCTACAGCAGCTGGCAGTACAATCAATATCAGTGGTGGAGGAGGTGCAGGCATTTCTGAAAGTACAGCTGCCGCTTTGGCAAATGCTGCTGCAAATCTTGGTAATGCGGGTTCAGGTAGCGGTTCTGCTCCAGCTCAGCCAACACCTGTAACTATTGAAGGTGCTTCGGAACCAATGCCTGTAACTATATCCGGTTCTACAGAACCTACTCCAGTCAAGATTATCAATGCTGCCGAACTGGCAGAGAATATATCTGCAGCTCCTGTATTCAATTCTGCTCAGTATTATGGTATGACTCCTGAGATGCAGGAAGCTACGAAGAACTACGTATCGGAACTCATGGAACTGACAGAAACTCTGAAGCAGGTAGCAGAACAGTCGAAACGCCTCACTCGCGACTCAGAGGAAATGGAGACTATGAACCGTACGCTCACAGGTATCAACCGATTCTACGAGATGCAACTCCGCAGCGTAGGTACTCAGTCGTCTACTATCGACGAAGTAAACGAACAGACAAAACAACTGGCTAAGCAACTGCAGGAACTCAACGATGTATATGGTAAGATGGTTGAGGCTCTGAAAATGAAACTTGGATAATGGCTACCACAAATAAAGGACAAAAGAAGATTACGCCACGTCAGAAGATGATTAATCTGATGTACGTCGTTCTCATGGCAATGCTTGCCATGAATGTGTCGAGCGATGTACTGAAGGGTTTCTCTCTTGTCGATGAGGGTTTGAACCACTCAAAGGACAACTCCTCTTCACGTAATGCTGCTATCTATAATGAAATGGAAGCTGCTATGAAGCAGAATCCAGAAAAAGTGCGTCAATGGTATAAGAAGGCCATGAAGGTGCGCTCTATGTGTGATAGCCTATATAACCTTGCTGACGAACTGAAGTGGAAGATAGTTCGCGAGGCTGATGGCGATGATGCGGACATATATAATATCAGAAAGCGTGATAACCTGGAAGCTGCTACTCATGTAATGTTGGCTCCGGGATCTGGGCAGGGAGGTCAGTTGAAGAATTCGATTGACACATTCCGTGAAGGAATACTGAAAATGCTGAACGATACTTTGCAGAAACGAATTATCAGTAGCAGCCTTTCTACAACAGTACCTGCTAAAGCTGTAAATATAGGCAAGAACTGGCAAGAGTATATGTTTGAAAATACACCAGTCATTGCAGCTGTCACTCTGCTTACAAAACTTCAGACTGACGTGAAATATGCTGAGGGGGAAATCCTTTATCAGTTACTACAGAATATCGATGTGAAGGACGTACGCGTGAATCAGGTTAATGCATTTGTTATTCCAAGTTCGAAGACAGTGGTTCGTGGAGGACGATTCACAGCTGATATTGTGATGGCTGCCATAGATACTACTGCACGACCTGAGATATACATAGGCAATACGTTGCTTACTAATTCAAATGGACGCTATGAAACGGTTTGTGGAAGTGTAGGCGAATTTAACCTGAAGGGTTATATAGTGATGAAGAATGGTAATGGCGAAACTATCCGTCGTGAGTTCTCACAGCCTTATACAGTAGTGGAACCATCAGCAACTGTAAGTGCTACGTTGATGAATATGCTCTATGCAGGTTTCCAAAACCCAATTAGTGTCAGTGTGCCTGGCGTTTCTGCCAATAGGATTAACCTCTCGATGACTAACGGAAGTCTTACGAAACAGGCTCCTGGTAAGTATGTTGCTGTACCTTCGAAAGTAGGAGAAGATGTGACATTTACGGTTACTGCAGAGAATGAAGGCCGTAATCAGGAGATGGGTAAGTTTACTTTCCATGTACGTAAGTTGCCTGACCCAACAGCTTATATCCAATATACTGATGCAAATGGTAATGCGAACCGATTCAAAGGTGGACGACTGGGCAAACAAACCATTCTGGCAGCAAAGGGTATTGGAGCTGCTATCGACGACGGACTCCTTGATATACCTTTCCGTGTGCTCGGATTTGAAACACGATTTGTTGATAATATGGGTAATGTGATACCTGAGGTAAGTGCAGGTGCTGATTTCAGTCAGAGACAGAAGGAAGTAATTCGTACGCTTAACCGAGGAAAATTCTTCAATATAACCCGAGTCCGCGTAATTGGTCCTGACGGCATAGAACGTATACTTCCATATGCACTCGAGGTAACGGTGAATTAGTTTAGAGTTGAAAGTTAAGAATTAAGAGTTTAAGTTGAAACAGATAAAAACTTTGGATATTATGAAAAGTTTTAAAACTATATTGATGTTGCTGTTGGTGGGTTGTTCGTTGACAACTCTCCAGGCACAGCCATTAAAGAGCCGAGTTCAGAAAAATAAGTCTAGCCAAACCGCAAAGGCTGGGCAAAAGTCTGTAGCTTCATCCAGTCGTGCCGAACTGATGTTTCCTAAGTCGGTAGAGGTACCTGCAGAAGTAGTGTGGCGTCGTGACATTTATCGCACTATAGACCTTACTGATGGTGATAATGCAGCACTTTACTACCCGCTTACCCCACAGGGAAATCAGGTGAATCTTTTCACTCTTCTCTTCCAACTGGTTAATCAAGGTAAGTTGCCGGTATATCGTTATAACACCGATGGATTGGAGAATTTTTCGAAAGAAAATCGTATGCACTTCAAGGATATGCTTGATAGATACAGTATTCCGTACGAAGTGGCTGGAAACACTATTCGTGTGGATAATGCTGACATTCCATCGAGTGAAGTGCTCAGTTACTATGTGAAGGAATCGAGTTATTACGATCAGAATACAGCTACGTATAATAGTCGCGTGACAGCTTTCTGTCCTGTACTACATCGTTCTGATGAGTATAGCATAGATCCTGTTAAGTATCCACTATTCTGGGTTAAGTATGATGATGCAGCAACATATCTGGCAGGTCATACTCTGATGGTGAGTGATCTTAATAATGCTGCATGTATGTCAATGGCGGACTTCTTTGATTCGAATAAGTATCATGGAAAGATTTATATGACAACCAATATGCAGGGTAAGACCCTTCAGGAGTATTGTCCTACAGACAGTTTGTTAAAGGGTGAACAAGCCCGTATTGAGAAACAGATAAAAGACTTTGAAATGCATATTTGGCACGAACCGATAGATTCTGTCGCTTTAGCAAAACAGGATTCTATCGACCAGGCTCAGGGTAACAAGAAGTCTCGTCGTGTAACCCGTTCTAAGAATAATACATCAGCCAGCAAGAGTTCGAAGAGTAAGTCGAGTGGTGGTTCTTCAAGCAGCGGTCCACGTGTTAGTGTTCGCCGTCAACGCCACTAAAAGAAATAGAATAATTTTGCATTTTGCTCGTTTAATCGTACCTTCGCGCCGATTAAACGAGTTTTTTTATGAAACACCTTCTGTTATTTATATTGTTCGCTATATCTGTTTCTGGTGGAGCACAGGTAGTAATACCTAGGCGCATACATAATACTACAGAACAGGACAGGGCAGAAGCTGCAGGTGGTTTGAATGTCGGCAGACTGAAAATGGTAGGCGATACTGCTTCTGCTCCGCTGCCTCATTTTGGTTCGCCTAAGGTGCCTGTGATTCTTGTGCAGTTTAAGAATAAGAAATTCAGTGTGGCTGATACAGATGAGAAGGTCGTAGAATTATATGATCAGTTTTTCAACGCTGGTGAAGGTGTGATGCCAGGACAGGCTGGTAATGAATCTGCTTGTTCGGTAAGAGAATATTTCCGTCAACAGTCGTGTGGAAAATTTACCCCGGAGTTTTCGGTATATGGTCCTGTTACTCTTTCGGAGGACTACGAATATTATGGAGGGAATAATAACGGAATGGGAACGGATAGGAATATTGGTGCGTTTTATTCGGAGTCATGTAAATTGGCTGTTCGAGATTTTCAGGTGGATTGGACTGAGTTTGACAATAAGAATAACGGTAGGGTAGGATTTGTATTCTTTATCTATGCCGGTAAGGGCGAAAATACTACCTGGGATCCCCAAAAACCAGATTATGATCCTAATAACATATGGCCGAAAGAGGGTGCTTCGTCTAAGACTATATCCTATGATGGAAAGTCGGTTACGTTTGGAGCATATGGTTGTACTTCGGAGATGTATCAAGAAGGACAGGACGGAATAGGTGTGACGGTTCACGAATTAGGACATGGGCTGGGATTGCCAGATGTATATGATGTAAATTATTCTGTTTATAATCTTTTTGGTATGGATATGTGGGATGTGATGGATTCTGGTTGCTATGCTATGGAAAGTAGATACCCTTCTGGTTATACTGCCTACGAACGAGACTTTATGGGTTGGCTTCAATTGGTGACCCTTGACCCAGATAAGCAATATACTTTGACGTTAGAACCATTTGAAGATGGTGGAATTGCATATAAACTTCCCAATAAGGCAAATGCGAATGAGTACCTTGTGTTGGAGAACCGCCAGAATAAAGGCATGGATGCCTATTTGGGGTGTGTGGCAAAAATATTTTATGATATAAATGGAGCTGCTCACGGATTACTCGTAACGCATATTGATTACTCTAGTTCTGCTTGGATAGGGAATAGAGTTAATACGAGTTCCACTCATCAGAGGATGACAATTGTACCTGCTGATGGTGAATTGATATCAAATATAAAGAATGGATTTGATACTGACCATTATGTGTCGTTACTCGGCGATATGTATCCTGGAAGTAAGGGAACGACAGAATTAACGTCGTATGCAGCTTTCACCGGTGGACAGTTTACTTTTACTGTGGATAATATCCGAGAGACGGATGACGGTAAGATTATTTTGGATATAAATGGTGGCGACATAACTGCTATTGATGAAATAGAATCGGGAAGCATTGATAACGATTGTTATAGCGAGATATTTTCTATTGCAGGAATACGCTTACAGTCTTTGCAGAAGGGTATTAATATAGTTAAGACTACAGACGGAAAACTGAAGAAAGTACTGAGATAGATACGTCGAAAGTATGTTGTATCTCGTAAATAAAAGTAAAAAATTCTATGTTTTATTTTGTATTTCTCTTGATTTGCACTACCTTTGCACCCGCAAAAGCGAAAATAAGGCTGATGGCGGGGTAGCTCAGCTGGTTAGAGCGTCGGATTCATAATCCGGAGGTCGAGGGTTCGAGCCCCTCCCCCGCTACCAATAGAAAAGGACACACACTTGATGGTGAGTGTCCTTTTTCTATGTCTATTTTGAGAATGTTACTTAATAATAATCTTGAATTGTGTCTGCTTGGACTTAACTATATATATACCTACAGGAAGTCCTTTTAAATCTACCTGTGTCACGTTCTTAGCATCTTTTCTGAGAGTAGTTATCTGTTTGCCTGACATGTCGTAGATAGCTGTCTCTGAGTTGTCTGATGTTTGTGCTTCGGCTGTATTGATACTTGCTACAATTTCTTCGGCTTCTTTACTGTTGATAGTTAGTTTGCGAATGTCTGCAATGGTGTATATGACTTCTACAGTACCAGAGGTTAGAGTGAGTTCTGTCTCGGATGAAGCCTTCATTGAGAGGTTGTCGGTGAAGGCATAGTTTTCTACTCCTCCATTATTGAGCCATACATTAAGGGTAGTCTGAGCATTTCCGTTTATGTTGAAAACAAAAAACAATGCCAAAGTAAGTCCTTTCATAAGGAGTGCTGTAAATAGCAGGGTTTTGTTATTTTTCATCTTTCCAAAGTTTATAAGGTCGTGCTAATAGAAATTTGCTATAGTAACGAGGGTCGCCAGTGACTTCTTTGCCAAGAAAAGCAGGTACTTCATATTCTTCGTCAGGAGAATTAAGTTCGATTTCAGCTAACACCATACCTTCGTTGTCACCATGAAATTCGTCGATTTCAACGATATGTTTGCCGTTTCTTACCAGGTATCTGTCTTTTATGATTGCTCCTGGTTTGCAGAGTTTGAGTAGTTGGTCGGCATCCTCCAATGATATTTCTGTTTCAAACTCGTAACGACACAAACCCGTTGGATCGGAATTGCCCTTGATGGTAAGGTATGCTTTGTCGCCACGAACGCGAATACGAACTGTTTTTCCTGGTTCAGTAGCAAAGTACCCTTGTTTGATAGTCGTCATGTTGTAAGCGAGATGCTTGTATTCACCCGTGACGAGGAATTTACGTTCTATTTCGATGTGCATAGTATTAAAAAACTTGATAGATTAGTTAGTTTCGGTAGAAAACTCCATAAGGTATGCCTTGATGAAGCCGTCCAGTTTTCCGTCCATTACTCCCCCTACGTCGCTTGTCTGATAGTTGGTACGATGATCTTTTACGCGACGGTCGTCGAAAACGTATGAGCGAATTTGGCTTCCCCATTCAATTTTTTTCTTTCCTGCCTCGATTTTTTGTTGTGCTGCCATACGACGCTTGAGTTCGCGATCGTAGAGTTGTGAACGTAACAAGCGGAGAGCGTTCTCGCGATTTTCCTGTTGTTTTCGTGTTTCGGTGTTTTCGATTAGGATTTCCTCTTCTTCACCTGTATCTGGATCGACATACTGATAACGCAAGCGTACTCCAGTTTCCACTTTGTTTACGTTCTGACCACCAGCGCCACTAGAGCGGAAAGTATCCCATGAAATCTTACTTTTATCTATAACAACCTCGATGGAATCGTCAACAAGTGGGGTGACAAATACACTTGCAAAAGATGTCATTCGTTTGCCTTGTGCGTTATATGGTGAAACGCGAACGAGTCGATGTACTCCACTTTCACCTTTGAGAAATCCATATGCTTGATCACCCTCAATTTCCATCGTTACTGTTTTGATACCTGCTTCGTCACCATCTTGGAAGTTGCTGATTGTAACTTTATATTTGTTCGCTTCGGCCCATCGCTGGTACATGCGCATAAGCATACTTGCCCAATCTTGGGCTTCTGTGCCACCGGCTCCGGAGTTAATTTTCAGTACGGCATCCATTCCATCGGCTTCACCTTGAAGCATATTCTTCAGTTCTAGATTCTCGATTAACTGGAGAGCTGTAGCGTAATAATTATCTACCTCCTCTTCAGATGCCATCTCATCCTTGTAGAAATCGAATGCCACTTCTGTGTCATCAGTTGCTGCTTTTACTTCTTTATAGCCGTTAATCCACTTCTGCAAGTCTTTCACTTTTTTCATTTGGGCTTCTGCGGCCTTCTGGTCATCCCAGAATCCAGGTGCTTGAGTACGCAACTCCTCCTCTTCTACCTCAATAAGTTTTGAGTCTATGTTGAGATACCGATGAAGCGCGTCGGTGCGTTCTTTGATGTCTTTTAGTTGTTCAGCTGTAATCATTATTGATATTTTATGGAGACAAAGGTACGGATTTATTGTTAATAAATAATATTATTTATTAGAAAAGTCGTAACTTCGCGCCGATTTTCAGAAGGTATGCGTTTTATTCGACGCCTTGACATATTTGTGGTGAAGAATTTCCTCACCCTCTTTGCTGGGACATTTTGTATCAGCCTTTTTGTGGTTATGATGCAGTTCCTGTGGCGTTATGTTGACGAATTGATTGGAAAGGGTTTGTCGATGATGATTATGGCAAAATTCCTTTTCTATTCTGGTGAGACGCTAGTTCCGATGGCATTACCGCTGGCAGTTTTGTTGGCTTCATTGATTTCTTTCGGAAATATGGGCGAACGTTTGGAGTTGCTTTCGATGAAGGCTGCGGGTATTCCTTTGATACGAGTATTACGTCCTCTGATTGTCGTGAATGTACTGTTGGCTTTTGCATCATTCTACTTTCAAAATAACATAGCTCCGCGTTCTGAAGTGAAATTACGTCAGTTACTCTTCTCGATGCGTGCAACATCGCCTGAGTTGGATATACCAGAGGGAGTCTTCTACGATGGAATTCAAGGTGTGAATATGTTTGTGGAACGAAAAGACAAGGAGACGGGTATGCTCTATAATATGATTATCTATAATCTGAAAGATGGAGTAAATAATGCCCATATAATACTTGCAGATTCGGGACGTCTTGTGACGAGTCACGACAAAAAAAACCTTGTATTGCATTTGTATAATGGGGAACAGTTTGAGAATTTGAATAGTGCGGCATTACAAGCAAGAAATGTTCCTTATAGAAGGGAGACATTTGTGAGGAAAGATTTTATTATTGACTTTGACATGAACTTCCAACTGGCTGAGGAGGAAAATTTCAAAGATAACGAAGGGGCTAAGAATTTAACCCGCCTAGTGAGCTGTCACATAAGATGATGAGAGAGTGGCAACGACAGATAGAAGAGCTACTCTGTATAAAACTCTCACAAGATAATCATTCTTTTGGGGTACAACTCAATAACAAAGTGTGGTTAGGGGTATGGGATGGTTACGATGCTCCTAATAATCTACCATACTGGGGATTTCAATACACCACCTATAAAAAGGATGAAAATCCTGAATTGTACAAATGTATTGAGACGTTAATCACAGAAGCAGGAATCAATAATAATAATTTCAAAGCAGATAACAAGGAGTTTATAGCATGGTATACTACCCAAAAAGGAGTTGAAAGGTTCACTTCACTTTACCATGCTGCAAAAGAAAAAGGTCTATTGCCGTAGCAGTTTTTACCGAATAATGCTTGTACGTTTCGTTTTGAATGAAAATACTTATTGTCAATGAACAGGAGTATTGAACATGAGTTAAATGTCCTTTTTGCAGAGGGAATGCCACAGGGACAGGTAACTGACAGATGATGTATGAAGGCTGAGGGCTGGTGTAAGGTGCTTATAATGGTTATTGTTTATTGTTTATTGGTTATTGACCTTAGCTATTGGCTATTGAAAAGTTAGGAAGTAATTTTTGCACACTATGATGGTTTTGATTTCTCAGATTAGTGTCTTTTTTCCTGTTCATTAATGAAATCGATCCAATTCATTAATGAATACGATGAAATTCATTAATGAACGGTTTTTGAGGGGGCTTTTTCAAAATTGCACACCTTCTACATGGTTGCCAATGAAGGCAGGGATGTAGTCGGCAGTGGAGTGCCAGCCGGGTTTGGAAGGCATAGTGTCTGAGATGGTTTTTCCGTTGATTTTAAGATGCCACTGGGACAGGTAACTGACATCAACAATATCTATCGAGTTGACGAATTAGACCGAGAGGCAACCTGTTCCAAAATTGCACAAGTTCAATTTTGGAACACATGATAAATGAAAAAAGCAAATGTAATAATAAAAGCAATCTGTAAGGATTACTTACAAGTTCAAATTAAACAACTTGTCGGAATTTCCGACAGGTTCAAAAAGAAAGAAACAAGCGAATGTGTGTGTTTAGGTTAGTGCAATAACCAAAATATAAAGGAAATCGTTTAGTCGAGTAACCTTTTTTCTATAAAATTTGGTTGTTGCACTAAGCTTTATTATATTTGCAGCGATAACCTTCGACCCATTTTCAGAGAAGGAAAAGAGTGATTAATGAATTGAAAACTATGGGAAAGATGAGAATTATGGGTTTTGTGGCGGTGACTGCCATGCTTTGCATGGTTATTTGCAGTTGTGGCGGTTCGGGTAAGAGCGGCAAAGGTGCCGTAAAGGGACGTTCGCAGGGCGCTCCTTACGAGTTGCTGGTGGTGGCTGATAAGGAATGGCTGAAGTCGGGTGCTGGTCAGACTCTGCTGGATGTGGTTGAGGGACCGATAGAGGGATTGCCTCAGTACGAACCACAGTTCAGGTGTACGAAGATAAACAGAACGGGATTCAATAGTACTTTCAAGGTCTATAGGAATATTGTCATTGCTGAGGTGAACAGGAAATATGCGGAGGCAGAGATGAGAGTTGCTCGCGATGAATATTGTCGTCCGCAGTTGATTGTGTATCTGACGGCTCCCGATGATAAGGCGTTTGCGGGGATGATGCAGACAAGACAGGAACAGTTGCTGGATTTATTCAATGAACAGGAACTGAGTCGTGAACGGGCTGTGCTGAAGAAGAAATACAGTCAGGTGGTGAAAAAACAGGCTGAACGACAGTTTGGGGCTGTGTTCCTGGCTCCACAAGATATTGACGAGGTGAAGCAAGGAGAGAATTTCTTCTGGGCATCGGCAAGTAAGCTGGACTTCAAACTGAATGTTTGTATGTACCGATTGCCACTGCGCGATCTTTCGCTAGACGATTTTGTAGCTGCTCGTGACTCTGTGATGAAGACCAATATTCCTGGTGGCAGGGAAGACCAATGGATGGAAACCGACAGTAGAACTGTCAGTTTCAGACAAAGACCGACTGCTGACGGCAAAGGACTGATAACCGTTGTGCGCGGACTATGGGATATGAGGAATGATGCTATGGGAGGACCGTTCGTGGCTTATCTGATGACAGATGAGAAGACGCAGAGTCTGGTGGTGGCAGAGGGTTTTGCTTTTGCTCCAAACGAGAAAAAACGTCCCCTCATACGTGAACTGGAAGCTGCTCTGCAATCGGTTTCTTTTTAATGGAATACTCACTTTCGGGTATAAAAATGATGCTTGAGTGAAAAGTTTTATACCTAAAATTTGGTATTTAATTCGAAGTTTGCATATCTTTGCAGCACCTAATAGAAAGGATAAAGGATATTAACATTTTAAAGAATAAACATTATGGCTTACGTAATTAGTGACGATTGTGTAATGTGTGGAACTTGCGCTGGTGAGTGTCCATCAGGTGCTATCTCTGAAGGTGATGGCAAGTATGTAATTGATGCTGATGCATGTGTTGACTGCGGTACTTGCGCAGATGCATGTCCAGCTGGCGCAATCGCTCCAGGTGCTTAATTGCAAATTGTAATACACAATTGAATACAGCGGCGAACTTTTAAGGTTTGCCGCTTTTTGTTTTTGAAAAATAGACAACATTATTTTGATATTAGCTTGTTTAGCCGTATCTTCGCGACTAAATTCCAATACCATATTTTTATGAAACGTATTTATTCTACTTGTCTGTTTATTCTTTTTGCAGCGATGTGTTCGCTGAATAGTTTTGCACTGACAACAAAGGATAAAATAGACCTTGCCGGTGAATGGCAATTTCAGATAGACCGTAACGGAACTGGCGAGAAGGAGGGCTGGTATAAGCCCGACATGAAGTTTGGAGACAGAATCCTGTTGCCTGCAAGTATGCCTGAACGCCTGAAGGGCGACGATATAAGTGTGAACACCAAATGGGTGGGTTCGCTCTATGACTCCAGCTATTTCTTCAATCCATACATGGCGAAGTACAGAAAGCCCGGCAAGGATATGAAGTTGCAGTTTTTCTTGACTCCAGACAAGCACTATGTGGGCAAGGCTTGGTATCAGAAGCGTTTCACTTTGGCAAAGGGTAAGAAGTCTGTAGATTATGAGTTGTATCTGGAGCGCCCGCACATCGTGAGCAAGGTGTGGATAAACGGACACCTGATTGGTAGTCCGCAGAACACACTTTCTGTACCCCATGTATATTATTTCGATAATAAGGTGTTGGACAACAGTGGCGAGAACGTGCTTACCATCTGCATAGATAATGACCCGGAAACAGTGAAGGTGGGTCAGGATTCACACTCTGTAAGCGACCAGACTCAGGGTGACTGGAACGGAATCGTAGGTGATATGTATATCCGACAGGCTAATTATATCGAGAGTGTTCAGGTTTATCCCGATGTTGATAGGAAACAAGCTAAGGTGAAGCTGGTACTTGATGGCGGGTATGGCAAAGAGAAGGCTACCGTGACAGTTAAGGCTGTAGCGTTCAATTCAAGCAAAGAACACAGTGTGACTGCAAAACCTGTGAATGTGACACTTGTTCCCCCTTACCCGACACCCCTTGACGTAGTGCTCGACATGGGCGACGGCATGTTGCTGTGGGATGAATTCAATCCACAACTGTATGTTCTGAATGTGGAGGTGAAGACCAAGACACAGACTTATAGCAAGGACATCTGGTTCGGTATGCGCAAGATGGAAATCCGTGACAAGATGTTCTACATCAATGACAGGGAGGTGATTTTGAGAGGAACAGTGGAAAACTGCGATTTCCCAAATACCGGTTATCCTCCAATGGATGTAGCTTTCTGGGTGAAGTTGTTTAAGACTTGTAAGAGTTACGGATTAAACCATATGCGTTTCCATACATATTGTCCACCTGAGGCTGCTTTCATGGCTGCTGACCTGACTGGATTCTACCTGCAGCCCGAAGGACCATCATGGCCAAATCATGGTGTGAAACTGGGAAGGGGTGAATTTATCGACGAATATCTCTATGTCGAGGGCAAGAGGATTGTAGATGAATACGGCAACCATCCATCATTTACGTTCTTTGCCTTCGGTAACGAACCGGCAGGCAACTGGGTGAAGTGGTCAACCGAACATGTGGCAAAGATAAAAGAATATGACAATCGTCATCTGTATTGCGGATTCTCCGTTGGTGGCGGATGGGCATGGCAACCAGGTAGCGAGTTTGCTGTGAAGGCTGGTGCCCGCGGACTGAACGAATGGAATAAGAGAGCACCTGAGTCAGTTGTCAACTTCGAAAAGAACATAACGACATACAACGGCAAGGATATGCCTAACACACCAATCACTATGCCGTTTGTTAGTCATGAGACTGGTCAGTGGTGCGCTTTCCCTAACTTCGACGAGATACAGAAGTATGTTGGTGTAAACAAAGCCAAGAACTTTGAGATATTCCGTGACCTATTGAAAGATAATGGTATGGAAAAAAGAGGACACGACTTCATGCTCGCTTCCGGAAAACTGCAGGCTCTGTGTTATAAGGCTGAGATAGAACGTACTCTGCGCACTCCAAACTATGCCGGATTCCAGTTGCTCTCCATAAACGATTACTCTGGTCAGGGTACTGCTCTGGTGGGTGTGACCGATGTGTTCTTCGATAATAAGGGTTATATCAGTCCTGAGGAATTCCGCGAGTTCTGTTCTCCTATCGTTCCTCTCGCAAAGATAAAGAAGTTTACTTATAAGAACTCTGAGACATTTACAGCTGACGTAGAACTGTCGCAGTTCTCTGCTGCAGAAATTCCTAATACTGCTGCTCATTGGGCGGTGAAGAAGGACGGACAAACAGTGAAAGAAGGTGATTTTGCTGCCCGCAACTTGCCTATCGGTTGTAACATAGAACTGGGCAAGGTGAATATTCCGCTGAACTTCATTACTGAGGCAGGTAAATATACATTCGTAGTTACTGTGCCTGGAACAGAGGCGAAGAACCACTGGGATTTCTGGGTATATCCGAAGACAGACGGACTGACTCAGTTGGCAAATAAGAAGACTCAGAAGAAAAACGCTCAGAAGGCTGGTTTCTTTGCTTTGCATGCCAAATTCAACGATGTGTATGTAACCGATTCGCTCGATGAAATGGCAAAGAAAACTCTGAAGAAGGGTGGTAAGGTGCTTATCTGTGCTGCCGGAAAGGTAAGCTACGGAAAAGAAGTGGTGCAGCAGTTCACTCCTGTATTCTGGAACACATCCTGGTTCAAGATGCGTCCGCCACATACTACCGGAATCTTCGTGGAGAACCAACATAGCATCTTCGAACTCTTCCCAACAGATTATCATAGCGACATGCAGTGGTGGGAACTCGTAAACAAAGCACAGGTGATGCAGTTTACAGACTTCCCGAGAGACTTCCAACCACTGGTGCAGAGTATCGACACTTGGTTTGTAAGTCGTAAGATTGGTATGCTGTTTGAGGCACATGTAGGCAATGGACGACTCGTGATGACTACTATGGACTTGACAAGCAACCTCGACATTCGTATCGTGGCACGACAGATGCGCTATTCTATCCTCAACTATATGTTGTCGGATAAGTTCCAACCACAGTGGACTATCGACGAGTGGCACATTGCCGACCTCTTCACAAAGGTGGCTGGTGCTGTGAATATGTACACTAAGGATTCGCCTGACGAACTCAAACCTGCGCTTGACAATTCCATTAAACCAAAGAAATAATCTTAAATTGATATCATATGAACCTAAAACTTTTCACTTTTAACTTTTCACTTTTAATTTTCTCAGTGGGAAGTGCTTTCGCACAGAGTTATAACTTCTCGTTCGACGGACGAGACAAGACCGCTACCCAGGTAAAACCTACAGATACGTTCAATACAGAACGCGGATATGGTTACGACTTCCAGTATGTAATTGATGAAGCTCGTAAGATGCAGACAAACGATTTTAAACTGAGCGACGGCATTTTCTATTTCTCTGTAGCTGTGCCAGACGGAAATTATAAGGTTACTGTTACCATAGGAAACAAGAAGAAAAAAGGAAATACTACTGTTCGTGCTGAATCGCGCAGACTTTATGTATTCAACGAACAGACCAAGAAGGGTGAGTTCAAGACTTTCTCTTTCATCGTGAATAAGAGAAACACCGAGATTCTGCTACCTGACGGAAAGCACGATGTCGTAAAACTGAAACCAGCAGAGGCAGAGGCTTTGCGCTGGGATGATAAGTTGACTCTTGAAATAAACGGTGATGAGCCTCAGTGCTCTCAGATTAAGATTGAAAAGGTTGATGTGCCTACAATCTATCTTTGTGGAAATTCTACTGTGGTGGATCAAGACCGCGAACCATGGACAAGTTGGGGACAGATATTCGGTTACTGGCTAACTGATGAAATCGGAGTGGCTAACTATGCACAGAGCGGACTCACTGCTACTTCCTTCTACAATCAGAACCGACTGAAGAAGATTTGTGCTCTTGCAAAACCAGGTGATTATGTGTTTATCGAATTCGGACATAACGATCAGAAAGAGAAGAATGCCGGTGCCGGTGCTTACTATAACTTCGCTCATATGCTGAAGATTTATGTTGACCAGATTCGCGAAAAAGGTGCTGTGCCTGTATTATGTACTGCTACACAACGTCGTCAGTGGGACGGAAACAAAATCAAGGAGACTCACGGAAAGTATCCTGAGGCAATGCGTTTTGTAGGAAAAGACCTGAATGTGCCAATCATCGAACTGCATGATATGACTCGTGAGATGTTTGAGGCTCTCGGATATGAGGATTCTAAACGTACTCTAGTTCATTATCCGGCTGGCACTTTCCCAAATCAGACTAAGGCATTCGAGGACAATACACACTGGAATCCGTTCGGTGCATACGAAATCAGTCTGATGGTCGTGAAGGGAATAAAAGACCTCAACCTGCCACTCGTGAAATATATCAGTAACAGATATACGGACTATAATCCTGCTCAACCCAACGATTGGAAGACTTTCCACTGGAACTGCAGTCCGTTTATAGAGATGAAGAAACCTGAAGGAAATTGATTGGTTTATGAGAAATCTAATTATAGCCGGAATGCTGACCATTTCTCTGAGTGTGTCAGCAAATGCCAAGTGGAATGGTCCTGATGCTTTGAAGGTGCCTATCACACAGGAGTCGAAACCTTATGCCCGTTGGTGGTGGTTGGGTTCTGCCGTAGATAAGGAAGGACTGACATACAACCTCGAGGAGATGGCGAAGGCTGGAATCGGCGGTGTAGAAATCACTCCAATTTATGGTGTGCAGGGAAACGATAAAAATGAGATTCAGTATCTCTCTCCGAAATGGATGCAGATGTTGAAGCACACTGAAGCAGAGGGAAAGCGCTTGGGTATTCAGGTGGATATGGCAACAGGTACTGGTTGGCCTTTCGGGGGACCACTGGTAAGTGTGGAGGATGCTGCCACAAAGGCGATTTTCAAGACAGAAGGGGGAAAGACTACTGTTGAAGTAAGCAAAACAAAACAGAAGGTGAAACGTGCTGCTCCTGGTGGTGAGGGATTCGTTATCGATCACTTCAGCAAGGATGCTGTAGCCCGTTATCTGGAACGCTTCGATACTGCTTTCGTTAATCAGCAGGTGGCATTCCCTACAAATTTCTTTAACGACAGCTATGAGGTGTATGGTGCTGATTGGACTCCTAACCTGAGAGAGGAGTTTCAGAAGCGTCGCCACTATGACCTTTACGAACATCTGAAGCCTTTTACAACTCCTGATTCTCTTCGTACAGATGAGGATAAGCGAATACTTTCTGATTATAGGGAGACACTTGCAGAACTGCTTTACGAGAATTTTACAACACAGTGGACGGACTGGGCACATAAACATGGTTCGCAGACTCGCAACCAGGCTCATGGTTCGCCAGCAAACCTGCTCGACCTCTATGCAGCTGTAGATATTCCGGAGTGTGAAGGATTCGGACTGAGCGACTTCGGCATTCATGGTTTGCGAAAAGACCCGGCATACACAAAGAAGAATTTCTCTGATATCTCGATGCTGAAATATGCTTCGTCAGGTGCTCATCTGAGTGGTCATCGTCTTACATCGAGTGAGACCTTCACCTGGCTTACGGAACATTTCCGCACTTCACTTTCTCAGTGTAAACCCGACCTCGACCTATTCTTTATTTCAGGTATAAACCATGTTTACTTTCACGGAGCTTGCTATTCTCCAAAGGATGCCGAGTGGCCAGGGTGGAGATTTTATGCCAGTGTGGATATGTCGCCAAACAACAACTGGTGGACTGCTATGCCTGCGTTCTCGGCTTATATCCAGCGCTGCCAGTCGATGCTCCAGTGGGGTGAACCCGACAACGATATCCTAGTATATCTGCCCTTTTACGATATGATATACGACCAACCAGGTAGTGTGGCTCTGTTCGATATCCACTCTATGGAAAAACGTGCTCCTAAGTTTATCAATACCGTGCAGACCATTATTAAGGGTGGTTACGACGTAGATTATATTAGCGATAGATATGTGCAGAAAGATGATGTCACGAAGCGATATGCAGCTATTATCATTCCTGATGTGCAGTTTATGCCGCTTACCACCGTTCAGCGTCTGAACAATATGGCTGCTGCAGGTTATAAGGTTATCTTTGTAAAGAATTACCCGACATCTGTACCTGGATATGGCAAGAAAGCAGAACAGAAACAATTTGATAAGGTTTTGAAAAACCTGAAGAAAAACTCTGTTCTGGCACAGGACTACCAGTCGGCACTGGAGGCTACCAATGCCCGTGCTGAGTCGATGCGTTCTGTTCAGGGACTCAGTTGTATTCGTCGCAGCAATCCGGAGGGCTATCATTACTTCATCTCAAACCTGCAGAATAAGTATGTTGACAGTTTCGTAGAACTGGGTGTGAAGGCTGCATCAGCTGTGTTCTACAATCCTATGAATGGCGACATAACCCGTGCGAAGATAGACGAACAGGGTAGGGTGCGCATTCAGTTGCAATCGGGCGAAAGCATCCTGCTGCGTACATTCAGCACTAACAATGCTGAGGCAGCTATCCTGCCTGCTCATAAGTACTACAACAGTCTCGACTATCGCGCTACACAACTGACTGACTGGACTCTCTCCTTCAAGTCGGCTGCTCCAACGCCAATAGAGAAGACTTGGAAGATGCAGACTCCAAAGTCGTGGACAGAATTGGGGGATTCACTTTGCAACGAAACAATGGCAACAGGTTGTTACAAGACTACTTTCCGCATGGGAAAGATACAACCGAGTAGTGCGTTTATCCTCGACCTGGGCGATGTGCGTGAGTCGGCTCGTGTCGTTGTGAACGGTAAGGACTGTGGCACTCTTTTCGCTGTGCCGTATCGCATCGACATCACTCGTCAGTTGAAGGAAGGTGATAACATTCTTGAAGTGGAAGTGAACAACTTACCTGCAAACCGTATTGCAGCACTCGACCGCAGAGGTGTGAAGTGGCGTAAGTTTAAGGAGATAAACGTTGTGGACCTGAACTACAAACGCGACCTTTACGATAAGTGGACAGTTGTTCCATCGGGACTTTGTTCACCAGTGAAGATTATTCCTGCGGTGGTGGAATAGCATGTTAGGAAAAATATGTACCTTTGCACGAAATTTTTCAAATTATAAAACACATACAATTATGGGATTAATGGAATCAATCATTGCGCGTGCTAAGTCAAACAAGCAGCGCATCGTGCTCCCAGAATCACTTGAGGAGCGCACCATTACTGCTGCCGACAAGTCATTGGCTGACGATCTGGCTGATATAATCTTGATTGGTAATCGTCAGGAGATTCTTGCCAAGGCTGCAGAATTGGGACTTAAAAACATCGAAAAAGCTACAATCATCGATCCTGCTACAAGTGAGAAGACTGAGCAGTATGCTCAACTCTTGTTCCAACTGCGTCAGAAAAAGGGTATGACTATCGAGAAGGCTCGTGAGCAGGTGCTCGACCCACTATATTTTGGTTGTCTTATCATTAAGAGTGGCGATGCTGATGGTCAGATCAGTGGTGCTCTTTCAACTACTGGTGACACTCTGCGTCCGGCACTTCAGATTATCAAGTGTTCTCCAGGTATCACTTGCGTAAGCGGTGCTATGCTTCTTATCACTCAGACCCCTCAGTATGGCGAGGACGGAATTCTCGTTATGGGTGACGTAGCTGTTACTCCAATGCCTGATGCTGCTCAGTTGGCACAGATTGCCGTTTGTACAGCACAGACTGCTAAATCGGTAGCTGGTTTCGCTGACCCACGCGTAGCTATGCTTTCGTTCTCTACTAAGGGTAGTGCAAAGCACGAAGTAGTTGACAAGGTAGTTGAGGCTACTCGCCTGGCAAAGGAACTCGACCCGGCATTGAAGATTGAGGGCGAACTGCAGGCAGATGCAGCTCTCGTTCCAAGTGTAGGTCAGAAGAAAGCTCCAGGCAGCGAGATAGCAGGTAAGGCAAATGTTCTTGTAGCTCCAAACCTCGAGGTAGGAAATATAGGTTACAAACTTGTTCAGCGTCTCGGAAATGCTGATGCCATCGGTCCTATTCTTCAGGGTATTGCACGTCCGGTGAACGACCTGAGTCGTGGCTGCTCAGTTGACGACATCTACAAGATGGTTGCCATCACTGCCTGCCAGGCAATGGACGCGAAGTAACGGTTAAAGTTTAAAGAATAGATAAAAGTTTAAAGTTGATCAAATGAAGAAAATTCTTGTACTGAACTGCGGAAGCAGTTCTATCAAATATGCGCTTTACGACATGACTGATAAGTCGGTCATTACTTCCGGTGGAATCGAGAAAATTGGTTTGCCAGACTCTTTCCTCAAACTGAAATATAATGGTGAGAAGATACAGCTCAACCGTCCTATCGCTGAACATACAGCTGGTGTGCAGTTCATCTTTGAAGTGCTCACAACTGGCAAGTATGCTGTGTTGAAATCGCTTGACGAACTCGACGCAGTAGGTCACCGTATGGTACACGGAGGTGAGAAGTTCAATAAGTCTGTACTGCTCACTCCAGAGGTGATGAAGGCATTTGCTGCTTGCAACGATTTAGCCCCACTCCACAACCCAGCAAACATAAAAGGTGTGAATGCAGTGACTGCTCTGTTGCCAAATATTCCACAGGTGGGTGTGTTCGACACTGCTTTCCACCAGACTATGCCTGACTATGCGTTCATGTATGCTCTGCCATACGAGCTCTATGCTAAGTACGGAGTGCGTCGCTATGGTTTCCACGGAACCAGCCACCGCTACGTCAGTCAGCGCGTATGCGAATTCCTCGGAGTAAAACCGGAGGGCAAGCGCATCATCACCTGTCACATTGGTAATGGAGCTTCTATCGCTGCTGTGAAAGATGGTAAATGTGTTGACACCAGCATGGGACTCACTCCGCTCGAGGGCCTTATCATGGGTACTCGTTCTGGTGACATCGATGCTGGAGCTGTTACCTTCCTTATGGACAAACTGCAGCTCGATACAAAGGGTATCAGCAACCTGCTGAATAAGAAATCTGGTCTGGCTGGAGTCAGTGAACTTTCAAGTGACTTCCGCGACATCCTGGCTGGTATCGAGGCAGGCAACGACAAGGCTCGTCTGGCTAAGGAAATGTACTGCTACCGCATAAAGAAATACATTGGTGAGTATGCCGCTGCAATGGGTGGAGTTGATATCATCCTCTTCACTGGTGGTGCAGGCGAAAACCAGTGGGAAGTACGTGAAGGAGCAACTGAAGGACTCGAATTCATGGGTGTAAAGATGGACGAAAAGAAAAACCGTTCATGCCGTGCTAAGGAAGCAATCCTCAGCGCTGATGACTCAAAGGTAACCGTCTGCTGCATACCAACCGACGAGGAACTGATGATAGCCCTCGATACACTCGAACTGACGAAGTAATTACAACTCAACTTGTAAAAGTTGGGAATGGCGTAAAATACTGAAAAAAATTGGTCTCAAGGAACCTTTATTTATCCTCGGCGGCTTAGGATTACGTATAGTATGACTGGGGTGCCGAGGATAGGTGTTATGGCATTGAGTGGAAGGATGGTTTCTTGAGGTAACATGCACATAATGTTGCAGAGAAGTGCGATGGCACCACCTATCACGATGGTGACGGGCAGGAGGCGTTTATGATTTTCGTTGCGGCAGAGAAGTCGTGCTATGTGGGGTGTGGCAAGTCCGATAAATGCTACTGGGCCACAAAATGCCGTTGAAATGGCGGTAAGGAGTCCGGTAGAACAAAGCAGAAGGGTTCGAACCTGATTGATGCTGAATCCAAGATTCTGTGCATATTCCTCGCCTAAGAGAAGGGCGTTGAGGGGTTTTATCATAAAGAGCGCAAGAAGGAGTCCGCCGGTTGAGGGGATAATGAAATAGGGAAGTTGTTCGAGGGTGACTCCTGAGAAACTTCCCATGCTCCAAACTACGTAAGAGAAGAGGTTGTCGCTTGTAGCGAAGATGTTCAGAAGTGCGATGACTGAAGATGTGAGGTAGCCTACCATGATGCCGACGATGAGCAGCATGAGATTGCTGCGTACTATGGTAGAGAGCAGGAGCAGGATGCCCATGATGAGGATGGCTCCTAGGAAGGCAGCTACGATGACAGCCATGATGCCTCCGAACTGAATGTCTGCACCGAGAACAGTGGTTTGGAGTGTGCCTCCGAGCAGGAGCATGACGATGCCGACGCCAAGCGATGCTCCGTTTGTGATACCCAGAATAGATGGTCCTGCAAGTGGATTGCGGAAAGTGGTTTGAAGCATCAGTCCGCTGGCTGCCAATGATGCTCCGCAAAGCATAGCCGTTATGGCACTGGGCAGACGCGACTCCATGACGATGTAGCGCCACGATGTCTTCGTTACTTCGTTTCCTAACAGGGCATTGAGTACTTCTGATGCGGGTATGCTTACCGTTCCGTAGAAGAGATTAAGTATAAATAGGAGAAAAAGGGAAAGGAAGAGCAGAGTCCATCCGATTACTTCTTTATGAGTAGTCATTGACCTTGTAAACGGTGAGCGGAAAGCAGTGAGTCTGTTATTTTTCAATTCTTTCATAGTATTTCAGATTGTAGTCAGGAAGGAGTTCGGGATGCAAGATTTTTATGTAGTCCTCCAACAAGCGGTCGGGATGGAATGGCACTTCGGAGTAGAAAGGTACCAGTTCGGTGTTGCAGGAGTATATGTTTCTGTTTTCAAATGCTTTCATCCGTGTATAGTTGGTGTATTCCTTTGCTATGTCGTCGTAGGTTTTTGATGTAGCTTGGGTGTAGCGTATCATCCATATTTCGGCATTGATGGCACGTTCGAAAACCACTTCGGGTGCCAGAGCCAGACTGCCGTTGTCTTCATTGTCTTTGTATATGTAGTCGGCAGCTGCGTCGGCAAGCAACATGCCTGTAGTGCTTTTTCCTCCGGGCACATACCATGTAGAACCATATTTCAGGTCGGTAATTACGGAGGGGTGTCGTTTGGCTCTTGCAGCCAGTTCTTTTAGTGAGTTGTAATGGTTGCTCACTTCGCGGAATATGCTGTCGCACTCTTTCTGACGTCCGTAGAGGAGTCCGAAAAAACGTATCCATTCGGCTCGTCCCAATGCCGAGGTCTCCATGTAGTCGGCACACTCCACAATAGGTATGTTGAGTTTGCTCAGACGACCATAGCCTCCTGAGTTTTGGAAGGGTGAAAGCAGTATGGCATCGGGCGACATGTCTATCACGTCTTCGATGTTGGGATTGAGGCCTTCACCTAGGTTTCGTATCTTTCCGCTGCGTGCATCAGCTTGCACTTTGTCCATAAGGATATAGCGGAGGTCGCAGACTCCTTTTATCTGTTCGTAAGCACCGATTTCATCGATAAGTGCACAATGAACCAGAGAATAGACCACGCTGTTTTCAAGCGGCACACGTATGAGGTCACCTTTTGGTCTTGGTGATGGTTCGGGAGCGGTTTTGTCAACCAGTACATAAGAGTGGAGAATGGCTGTGGAATCCCACGGATTGAGTATCTGTACGTACACATAACCGTCGCATTGGTGCATCTTCAGCAGTTCGGCGTATCGGAGTGGTATCTCTTCGCCTTCAGAAAAGGAGGATGCACTGCCACCTCCACACGAGGTGGAGATGGCGAGTGCCAACAATAAAATGATATTTAAGTGAGAGATTTTTTTCACGTTTATTTTTCGATTACTACGTTGTCGATAGCGAAGTATTGTGGTGAGTTCAGACCCCAGTCACCTATGTCGCTGCCTTCCATTTCGAATGCTACGCTGTCAACAGCTTGGAGCTTGCTCATGTCGATGGTTTTCCACTCCTCAAGGAATGTGCCGTTAAGAGCGAGGTCGAAGCGTACTGTTGCTGTTGCTTTGCCTTTGTTGAATCCTTTTACAATCACTTCAAGATATGAATCTGGTTCGGTAAGAGCTTTTGCATAAGCATTGCCGTTCTTGATTACTCCCAATGTGTAGGTAGTGGGTGTCACATCCATATTCTTGATAACTTTCGGTTCGTTGAGTTTGAGGTATGCTGTGCAGAATACCACGGCGAAGTTGGTGCTTCCGTTCGACTTTGGTACTGAAAGCTGGTGGTCAGGGTCAGCGTGGTTTGCGATGTCTGCATCGATGTAGTTGCTGATTGCTATACCGCCTCCCCAGAACTTATTGTCGCCATAAGCGCCTGTGAGGGTGCTGCTGAGAGTAGTAGTCTCGTCGGTCCAGGTGTAGAGTGGTGCTTCAGGATCGCTAGGGTAGAGTTGTGGACCATTGTTCTGTGGATTGTCGATAAGGGCAGTGAAGTAGTTGCCTTCAAAGCTTACGGTCTGATACTGAGGAGTAGGTGGAGCTGGTTCTGGAGCAGGTTTTTCGTCGTCGTTGCCACAAGATGTAAATGTCACTGAGAGTGTGCACATGCAAAATGCTGCTGCATTCATGAAAAGTAATTTCTTCATACTTTAGTTTTTTAAAGGTTGATAATAATGTTAATATGTATAAAGTGGTTTATCGTTTGTTTCCGTTGGCGTCGAGCATGTGTAGATCCCATGCGTCGATGATTTCTGTGCTTACCTCGCCCAAGGTGGCGTTGTCTTGGTTCACTGCTGTATAGACTTTTACGAAGTCGATGCCTGGCAGGGTAACGGAATTGCCGTTGGAATCGACTGCCCAGTCAATCTTGAATTCAGATACGTGGATGAGGTTTCCGTCAGTAGTATCGGGAAAGCGGCTTTTATCCCAGTTGTTCGGATGGTTGTCGGCATAGCCCCATGGGTACTGATAGAGTACATAGTTAGAGCCCACCTGTGCTCCGTTGTCCTTGAGACGTGTTCCGCTGAATACGATTTCATCGTCATTTATCCACTTCGGATAGTACTCTTGGGTGTGGAATGTGTTGTGCTTTATTACACCAGAACCGCCCATATTGTCTGTCCAGGACACATCGGTATTTGTTGCCGGACGTGTGTAGGTACAGCTGTAGTCGTGCTTGGTGTCGTTGCTGTGGTATTCGCTTCCTGCCAGTTCGTACCACTCGTCGTCGGGCAGTCCGTTGCCGTTGCTGTCGATACTCACCATCACTATGCCGGGTTCGCTGCTTCCGTAAAGTGGAGCCTCTGAGGTGGAATAGAACGCATTACCCAGAATCTTCAGGTCGTAGTCGCCATGAACGTTTGTGATGCGGTGGTCGAATCCGAACACTACATATCCGCCCCATCCTCCGAGACTTATCATTGCCTGATTGTGTTTGGCAATACACTCCTCGGTTTTCTTCCTCATTGCTTCGGCATCGTCTCCGTCTTCATACTGCGGCATGACATTGACGAACTGTCCTGGAGCAGGCATATACTCATACACGTGGGCTATGTACGGACTCCTTGCCGACGGGTCGTCGTCTTCGCCGCCATCTGTCGTCACGTTTGTAGTTACAAAACATATCTCGGCTGGTATGTCGCCAGTGCGAACGTTCCATTTCTGCCGTCCGTCCTTGCCGAAGCAGTAGAGTGTGCCTGGATTCACGTAGTTCTTTGCGTCGGTAACCAGTATGTCGTGTGTTTCGGGATTCACCTTTATGCTATATGGCAGAGTGATGTTTTTTTCGGTTCCATCGGTGATAAAGTTGCTCGACACCACCTTGTGTTCCGCTATGTTCACTATGCCGTAAGCAGTAGTTGATTGGTTTGTCGTCTTGTTGAATTGCGAACCGATGAAATAGAGCGAATCGCCCACTATGTCGAAATTTCCTGCATTTACCTCCAAGGTGTGTGTTACGGTTTCAGTGGCGAGATCGATGCAATGTAGTCGGGCAGGTATGTTGGCATAATCACCTCGACTGCTTACCCATAGTTGTCCGTGCGAATCGGCCTTCACCAGGTTCAGGTTGATTGCTACCTCGATGCGCTTTTCCTCGGTGAAGGTGCTGAGATTGATTACCGAGAGAGTCTTCTCGTAGTTCGGATTCATGTATCCACCTGAGTTGGCAACGTATATCTTCCCGTTTGCGATGGCGATTCCATCGGGCTGATAGCCTACCAGACAGGTTGCCACCACCTTCATTGTTGCTGTGTCCACTTTTGCCACATATCCCAGCTGTTTATACTTCGTGTCAATCTGTACAGGTCCTGCATAGCTTGTCACGTAGGCATAACCTTCGGCAAACTGGATGTAACGGCAGTTGGGTATGTCTATCTGTCCGATGCGTCGTGCCGTCTGTCGGTCCATCACTTCCACTTTGTTCGAACAGTTGATGACGGCGTAGAGCCGATTGCCATATGTCTTCAGGTCGTTGCCTACGTCCCCCAGTTCCTTAGTAACCGATGGATTCGCCTCTCCGTATATATTCCGTTTATATGTGGCTGTGGTGTAGTCGTAGTAGTCAAGTGTAGCCTTGTTGCTACCCATATTGCCTTGGTTGAGCAAGTAGAGTCCAACGATGTTTGCCATCTTCTCCGGACTGCCGGCTTGTTCGCTTTCCGGCTCGAATACCTCGGCATCGTTGCGACAGGCTGAAAGGAGAAGAAGAAGGATGAGTGGGGTGCTTATATATATATAATGTCTCATATGTTCACTTTTACGTTGCATCGCCAATTGCGTCCAGGCATTGGGTAGTTTACAATTACGTCATACTGTTGGTTCAGTACATTATTACATTCAAACGTTACCGACAGTCTGGTTTGCTTCAGTTTGAAGTCCTTCGCCAGTGAAAGGTCGTGTGTGTACCATGGCTGTTCGTGGTTGGCTGGTATGTTTGCAGAAGTGTGGTAACGTTCTCCTACATAAATGAATGAATAGTTGAGCGTCCACGACTTCCATCCCAGATTGGCAATTGCCGAACCGCTGTGCCATGGGATATAAGCTATTTGTCCTCGGTAAGTTGTGGGGTCGTTCGGTTCGCTGTAGTCTTGTGCTTTTTGGTATGTGTAATTCAGAGTTAGGTTGAGTGTCCAGTCCTTAAAGGCTTGCATGCCTGTCTTCACACTCACGTCCACACCTCGTATCTCCACCTTGCCGATGTTCATCATCATCCAGCGGTACTGTCCGCTACCCTTCGGAATGGCTACAATCTTATTGTCTATCTTGTTGAAATAGCCATCCACTTTACCCTCCAGTTTGCGGAAAAATCCCCGTTGCCAGTTGTGGTTGTAGTAGAGTCCGACATTGTACTGGCGTGCGTATTCCGGTTCCAGTTTTATGTTGCCTATGTCCGTGTAGTACAGGTCGTTGAATGTAGGCATACGGAAGGCTTTCTTGTAGAATGCCCTCACGCAGAAATCTTTGTTTTTCAACGGATAGAGCGAAAGGAATAGGGCTGGTGTGAATTTGTTCATGTCTTTGCCTCTCTCGCTTACGTAAGTACCCAGCAGACTGCCCATCACTCGGATTCTCCACAGTTCGTAGGTGGTTGCAGCAACATACATCAGCGTGTGCCGTTTCGGATATCCAAAATCGGTCAGGTCTGCCGACAAGGTATTGTACTGATAGTCGGCACTCACAGCCACATCCCAGTTGTCTGTCACGGCATAGTGGTTTGCCACCGACAGGTAAGCCTCCCTCTGTGTAAACTCATTATCTATATAAAGGCTCGTGGTGTCCGGATTCAGATAATGCAGATAGTCGATAGCGAATTTTCCGTTCACCATCAGCTCGTACTTGCCCCATACGTTTTTCAGATTGCCCTGAACGAAGAAATTTCTGTCCCATTGCCTCTGACTGTTTTTCCATACGTTATTTACGATAGCACCCGGGATGCCTTTGTTGGAATCGTAGTAATACAATTGTGCATTCCAGTACCCCTCGTCCAGTCTGCCGAACAGTCCTGCTGCGGCTCGGAACGACTTCACGTCGCCGTTTTGACGCACAGCCGTCGTGTCCCATGCCGTCTCTCCGTTCTTCAGCACCTTCTTGTATCGGAACTTATACTTGCCGTTAGCATTCAGGTATTCCGCACTAATGGCACTTGATATGCGGTCAGACCATTTCTGTTCCCAACGCATATAGGGCGACACCACACCAAACGAGCCTGCCTTCATGCTGCCCAATATATTCGTGCGTTTGCCATCAAAAAACTTCGGATGTCGCGTACGAATATAAATACTTCCCGATGCAGCAAAATCCTTTGCAGATTGCAGGATATCGCTCTTCTGTCCGTTATACAGCGATATGCTCTCCACATCGTCCATCGAGAACTTTCCCAGGTCCACCTGCCCGTTCTGGGCATTATCCAGCTGTACACCATCGTAGAACACACCCAAGTGGTTCGTACCCATGCTGCGCACATCAACCGTCTTCAGTCCGCCAACGCCACCATAGTCCTTTATCTGTACACCCGAGAAATAGCGCACAGCATCGGCTACTGACAGACTGCTCAGAGCCTCCAGTTCCTTACCTGAAAGCCGCTGGCTCGGTACAATCTCGTGTCGGTTGCTACTGCCCCATACTGCAACATCCTCCAGTACGATACTGTCGGCAACTTCCTGTCCACGTGCGGCCGTAGTCAGCAACACGCAGAGCATAGCGGGTATGTATGTGCGTCTTAATTCCATCCCCTTAATCCTGAGGCGATTTATTTATTCCATCTGGCAGGTCTTCTGACTCGTCCTCGCCGATGCGCCTTCCCAGGCTCCTGTGCCCAGTGGCTTTTGTTGCATCGACCTTAGAAAAAGGACATACAGCATCAGGTAATGTCGCAGATTCCCACTGCGTTCCCTCTTAGTCCGAAAGGCATCTTCCGATGCCCTGAAAACCAAATGCGCTGCAAAGGTAATTAATTTGCAGTAAAATAGTGCAGAATTTTACAAAAAATGCACAATTTGAGTGCAAAGGTATCTGGCATCTGAGTACCGCCTTATTATCTTCGCTTTATAGAAACGACAACGAAAGCATGCTCGTCATCGGACTGAAGGTAAGGTTCAAGAACTAAAATGTCTTGTGGGCAGAATACAATTATGGCTCGATACTATTTTTTTTGTATCGAGCCATATTATTATGCTATTCCATATTCACGTTTTAACCAAAGTTCAAACAACGGATTCACGAAAGAGAAAAGTTCTTTGTTTTTTTCAACCAAATCCTTTTCGACAAGAGTTTTTTTGTTCCTCGTAATTGTCTGTGATTGACCAAGTCGGTATTTTTCCACAACACCTTTTGCGCAAAAATACATAATTATACGCATGTGTATTATACGCATGCGTATAATTTATTCTTTTTTAACGATTGTCTAAAGAAACAGACTTCCATCTTACTTTTTTTTGATTTTATGTCGATTATTTCAAATTATTGTTCACCCCCCCCAACGCTACCCGCCAGGCAGGTTAAGGTTATCGTTTTTCGTTTGTGTTTTCGTTTTGTCAAAGAACTATTTTCGTTTCGTCTTTCGTTCTTCGTCCTTCTTTCGTCCCTCAGTTAGCCAAAGGTTAACCAAAGGCGGAAGAGGAGTGGGAGAGACCCTATACCGAAACCTGTGCAATGTGTGATGCATCTCAATTGCGTGTCTTCCTCT